>Ga0255345_1000108_pt1 | contig 144332 bp, 141 predicted proteins | sample wastewater_treat_6_FD_192415 | JGI IMG/M metagenome (GOLD analysis project Ga0255345, IMG submission 192415) | Wastewater microbial communities from Lulu Island WWTP, Vancouver, Canada - plant20 | ecosystem: Engineered > WWTP > Wastewater > Unclassified | place: Canada: Vancouver, British...
TGATTATTTTTTAGATAATGATAATGTGAACGTTTTGGTTGATGTTTTACAATCAGAAGAAGGTGGTAGGTTTTATCAAATTCAAAATCGGAATAAACTGGTTGTCCTGGATGAAGGAGTTGATTTTGATGTTCCGGAAAATTACTGTTGGATGACTCTAAATCAAATGATGGATTTTATGCGTTATAGTATGTTTAATATTGAGGCAAGAAGCTTGATTTCATGCATCAACTTTTGTTATTAAGAATAATGGAAATTTTAATAATCGGATACTCAAATTTATTTAAGAACAGAATTATTCCTGTAATCAATGAACTTGCTTTTATAGAAAAAGTGAGCATTGCTAAATTTGCTCAACAGGAATGGGATGATAAATATAAAAGCATATCAAAACCGGTGGAATTGTATGACGATTACGAAAGTGCTATATCCGAGTTTAGGGGTAATTTAGCCTATATCACCACGACGAATCATTCTCATTTTGAATGGGCAAAGAGAACCTTGAAAAAAGGAATTCATACAATTGTTGACAAACCGGCAACTATAAAACATAGTGAAACGGAGAAATTACTTGAAATTGCGAGGAATAACAATTTGTTGCTCTCTGAATCAACTGTATATTTGTACCATCCCCAAATAAAAGTATTGACAGATTATATTCGGAACAACAGTTTACTGCCTAAACAAATAACTTGTTTATTTTCATTTCCACCCTTGAATAAGGATAACTTTAGATATAACAAAACTTTAGGAGGAGGAGCGATGCTTGATACAGGACCTTATGTGGCATCTATTGCAAGGTTCTTCTTTAATGAGATTCCGGAAGAATGTTATACAGTGGTCAATGAAGTTTCTGAAACAGGCGTTGAAATATCTTATAGTGTATTGATGAAATTCTCGGGAGGAAGATCTATAATAGCTCATTCCGGATTTACAACAGAGTATGTAAATCGCATCAATATCTTGGGGAAAGATATTTGCCTTGACATTGACCGCATTTTTACACTACCTGATACAGTTGAAAACATTGTCAAAGTTCGCAGCAAAAACATTGTGACTGATTTAACTGCACCGGCAGGAAATATGTTTAAAGAGTATTTTATGTATATTGAACGTTGTATCAGGGATAATACATATTCTCAGTTATATGATAATATGTTAACAGATTCAAAAATAAGAAGTTTACTAATAAAAAAATAGCAGAATATGGATATCAAAGTATGGGATTACCTCCAGGAATACGCTCAAGAAAAGGAGGAAGTATTAAGTGCAATTGAAGAAGTTCTTAACTCTGGTTGGCTTATTTTGGGGGATAAGGTTAAAGCTTTTGAAGCTGCTTATGCTTCGTATTGCCAAACAAAACATGGAATTGGAGTAGCCAACGGTACTGATGCTATTTTTCTGGCATTAAAAGCTTTGGGGATAGGATCCGGTGACGAGGTCATTACTGTATCGAACACAGCTATACCTACTGTTTCAGCAATTGTTAGTACAGGGGCCACTCCGGTATTTGTTGATATTTGTGAAGACACCTATTTAATGGATACCACAAAAATCGAAGCTGTCATAACAGAAAAAACAAAATGTATTCTTCCTGTGCATCTCTACGGACAGTGTGTTGATATGGATGCATTGAATGCAATAGCAAGGAAGTATAATTTGTTTGTACTTGAAGACTGTGCACAAAGTCATGGAGCTTTATACAAAGGCTCTAAAGCCGGATCTTTGTCAGATATTTCAACAACATCATTCTATCCAACTAAAATTTTAGGAACTTTCGGTGATGGAGGGATGGTGAATACAAACGATGAACAACTTGACCGGAAAATGAGGCGATTGCGTTTTTATGGTGCCGAAAAGACCTATTATGCGATTGAACATGGGTATAACTCAAGGTTAGATGAATTACATGCTTCAATTCTTCTGAAGAAAATTGAACATTTAGATACATATATTCAACGTCGTCGTCAATTGGCCTCTCAATATAACAATATGTTGAAAAATACAGATTTAATTTTACCTGTAGAAGCTAAATATGGTCAACATGCATATTATATATATGTTGTTCGGCATCCTAACCGGGATTATATTATGCAGGAATTGAAGAAAAATGGAATTATTGTAAATATTAGTTATCCGTGGCCAATTCATATAATGACAGGTTATGCCTATTTGGGATACAAGGAGGGAGATTTTCCCGTGACTGAGAAACTTGCTAAAGAGATTTTTTCATTACCTATGTATCCATCATTGACAGATGAGCAACAAGAAATTGTTGTTGAAAATCTGAAGAACATACTAAAAGTCGTCTAATATAAGTATGAAAGTATTACTATTTGGAGAGTATTCGGGCCTTTTTAACAACCTAAAAGATGGGTTAGTTAAAATTGGTCACCAGGTATTCTTAGCTTCAGCAGGAGATGGTTCTAAAAATTTCCCTTCTGATTTCAAATTCAAAACAAATAAGAAATTGGGGAAATTTTCTTTTACGTATCAGATGGCTGATATATATAAAAACAAGAACCTTTTTAAAGGTTTTGATGTTGTTATGATCATATCACCAAACATGTTTTCACGGTATGCACTGCCTAACCGGATGATATATAAGTTTCTGAAAAATAACAATGATAAAATTTTCTTGAGTGGTGCTGGAATATCAGGAATCTTGTTTGATTATTGGTATGAAAAAGAAGAAGAAAAATACCACAAATACATGTCCGGATACCTTGAGAATCTACATGATCCAAGTAAATTTCGTTATTATAAAAATAGTAGACTGAAAAAATGGGAAATGGAATTGTATGAAATGATAGATGGATACATCCCTATATGGTATGAATACGCTGAACCATTTAGATCCATAACTACAATAAAGAAAACAATTCCTATCCCCATTAACATTGATGAGATAAAGTATTCCCCTAATATTGTCAATGGTAAAATAATATTCTTTCATGGTTTGGCAAAAAGGTCTGTCAAGGGTCATCAATACATATTGGGAGCATTTGATCAATTGAGAAATAGATATAAAGACGAGGCTGAGTTTGTGTGTAAAGGAGGGTTGCCCATTTCTGAGTATATGAAATTATTGGATAAAACAAATGTTGTACTGGATGATGCTAATAGTTATTCTCTCGGGATGAACGCACTGTTTTCTATGGCTAAAGGGAAAATCGTAATGGGTGGAGCTGAACCTGTTGCAAATGCTGAATTGGGGTATAGTTATAATCCCGCAATCAATCTTCAACCAAACATTGAACAGGTTGCCAGTAAAATTGAATATATCATTAAGCATAAATCTGAAATCGAAGAAATGGGCAGAGTTTCCAGACAATTTGTTGAGGATCATCATGATTATGTGAAAATTGCAGAAGAATATGTTAAAGTTTGGCAGGAATAAATATAGTGTAGTTTTTTAGGTGTTTTTAAATGTATTATGTAATATTATTTACTATTTATACAGCAATTAAGATTATGAATAAACTGATATTTAAAAAATACACATTGAAAAACAAAATTTCTTTATTGCAACTTTTAGCTTTTAAGTGGACATACTTAACGTATGCAGAAATTAAAGAAAAGTTTGAATGGCGTTACGAACAAAACCCCTATAATGATAGAAGACCGGTTATTTATGTCGCACTCAATAATGAACAAGTTGTTGGATTTAGAGCTTTTGTAGTACAACTTTTTAAGTTGGGAGAGGTACAATATAAAGTTTTTAATCCGGCAGATGCTATTGTACATCCCGATTTTAGGAGAATGGGTATATTTTCTAAATTAAACGAAACTCTTTTAGCAGATTTGCAAAATGAGTCAAAAGCCATAATATTAAACACATCGTCTAATAATTTATCAACTCCTGGATATTTAAAGCAGGGTTGGCAAGTTATGGACTATGTAAATAGATATGGGGTTAAATTTAATTTATTCATTACTCTAAAGTATTTATTTCTCCATAAAAAGAGGAACAAGAAACATTTTAAAGAAATAAGAATAAAACATAAAGATAGAACCTATGTGTTCACTCAAAAATTACATATTGAAGATATTGTAGCTTTGAACAATCAACGAGGAAATATTACTGCTTTAACTCACATTCGGGACGCATCATTCTATCAGTGGCGATATTCTTATCAAAAAGATACGTACTTCTATGCATATTTATATAATAAAGCCAAACTTGAAGAATATATAATATTCAGAAAATCATCAACCTATCAAACTATAATTGAAGAATATGTTTTAGCAACAAAAAAAACATTCAATAGGTTGTTACGAGCCAGTTTTCGACATTTTGATTTCCCCGTGATACGAACACATGTATTATCTCAACCTGAGAAAAAAATGATGAAAGGTATAGGATTTACAATGGAACCTTTTTGGTTAATGAAAGCCATGGGTAAAATAAGATTACCCTTTTTAGTACGCCCTTCGATACAAGAGCCAAAAAATGAGGATTTCATTCTAAACAATAATTTAGACATCAGATGTGCTGATAATTGGCAACTTAATCAATCTGCAATCCATTGAAAATTAAATCTATGAAGATATTACCCAATATAATCCTCAACTTCCACGCAATCAAAGACCCGAAATGGTTTGAGAATATGCTTAAGACCATTCAGCGTTTATATAGCCCTGTTAGTTATGGGGATTTGGAAAGTTATTATTTAAATAAAAAAGAGATAAAACATGCTTGCCATATTACTTTTGACGATGGCCATGTGAGTTTCTATGATGTTGTTTTTCCTTTATTGAAAAGGTACAATATACCCGCTTCTATCTTTGTATCCCCAAAAGTTATTACAGAGAGGATTAATTTTTGGTTTCAAGAAATCGACGATTATGATTTTGAAATTTTAAATAAACTTGTAAATGAGCGATTCAGATTTGTAAATAACGAGAACAGTCCGGTTAAAGCTAAACTGAAAAGTTTACAAATCAATGAAATTTGGGAGATTATCCATGCTTACCAGGCACAAACTAACACGCCACCCAAATCATGTGTAAACATGGATATTCAACAAATCAAAGAAATTCACCAATCAGGCTTAGTACATATTGGTGCCCATACAATGACTCATCCTATTTTAGAAAATGAAAATGACGACTCAGTGAAATACGAAATAGGGAACTCAATATCAGAATTGAGTGAGTTGCTTGACATGCCCATTTATTCATTTGCATATCCCAATGGTAAGCCCGGATTTGATTTTGGTGAACGAGAAATGAATATTCTACAAAAAAATAACATTAAATTAGCTTTTACCACCGAAGAAAGAACGCTTCGATTGAACGACAATTTGCTAAGTGTTCCAAGAAATGGCTTTGAGGGAGGTAGTATTCCATATGTGTATCTTAAATTATTTTTAGGTAGTAATTGGAAACGATTAAAGACTTTATTGAATAAAAAAGATGAAAGTTCGTATCGTATTAAGTCGGTGTAAAACATAATCAAAAGATATTCTCACATCAATGAAAGTACTCTATATTACCAATAACTACCCCACTAAACAATTTCCTGTCTTTGGTATCTTTGTTAAAGAACAAATTGATTCACTAGCAGAGTTAGGTATCAATAATGAGATTTTTTTTATTAACGGACGCGAAAAGGGTAAGTTCGAATATATAAGATCAATATTTCGTTTAAGGAGTTTTTTGAAGGACAAAAAGTATGATTTAATTCATTGTCATCATGCATTAAGTGCCCTATGTTTGATTATGAGCGGTAGGATGCGAAATTTTAAGACAATTATGTCTTATCAAAGCAATCCCGTAAATGAGCAAGGCAATTATATATATAAGTTTGTTAAGAATAGCTTTGATGCGGTAATTATAAAAAACCACTCTCAAGTTATTGATAACAAGGTTGTATTCTGTCAGCCTAATGGGGTGAACATTGATTTCTTTCAACCAATTGACAAAGAAGTTTGTATAAAAAAACTCAAATTAAACAAGAATAAAATATATGTACTATTTGTTAGTTCTAATCATATACGGCAAGAAAAAAGATACGATAAATTTCAAGCAACGATTGAAATATTAAAGACAAAATATAATTTACACAATATTGAAGAGCTTAAATTAATTAACATCAAACGTTCTTTGGTCCCATATTACTTTAATGCTGCCAGTGCACATCTTCTGACCTCTGATTTTGAGGGTTCTCCAAATTCAGTAAAGGAAGCGATGGCTTGCAATCTTCCTGTTGTATCAACCAATGTTGGTAGTGTAAAAGAATTGCTACAAAATGTGAACGGATCATATGTTGCAAAAACAAACGAACCGGAAGAACTGGCTGACTTGATATATAAAGTATTAAACGAGACAAGAAAAAACAATGGTCGGGAACAATTAATCAAGCAAGAGTTAGATATAGTTTCAGTCGCAAAAAAAATAAAAGCAATTTACAAAAAAGTATTAAACTAAAATATGAAACAAAAAATTTATATTGCCGGTTGTGGTGGCATGCTGGGTGAAGCATTTTATACTCAATTTAAAGAAGATTACGAAATTAAATGTACTGATAAAGATGTAAATGAACCGTGGCTATCTTATCTTGATTTCAGAGATTTGGATGCCTACAAAAAAGATGTAATGAGTTTTAATCCGGATTATTTGTTTCACTTGGGTGCATATACTGATTTGGAATTTTGTGAGCAAAATGTTGATGACACCTACAATACAAATACACTCTCTGTAGAAAATGCTGTTTATATAGCAAATGAGTTAGACATTCCGCTGTTATATATTTCAACTGCAGGGATTTTTGATGGCAAAAAGAACTTGTACGATGATTGGGATATGCCCAATCCACTTGGAGTGTATGCTCGTTCAAAATACATGGGTGAACGATTTGTGTGCGAAAATGCCAAACGCTTTTTAGTATGTCGTGCCGGATGGATGATGGGTTCGGGGCCCAAAAAAGACAAAAAATTCATTCAAAAACTCATGAAACAATTAAAAGAAGGTAAAAAAGAATTGTTTATTGTGAATGACAAGGATGGTACTCCTACTTATACCCATGATTTTGCAAAAAATGTGAAAGAACTAATTCAAAAAGAATATTGGGGATTGTATAACATGGTTTGTGGCGGGCAAACAAGTCGGCTGGAAGTAACGGAAGAATTGCTTTCAATTTTAGGGTTAAAAGATAAAATTAAGATCAATGTGGTGAGTAGCGATTACTTTAAAGATATTTATTTTGCAGAACGTCCTCCTTGTGAGAGATTAGATAACAGGAAATTGAAAATCAGAGACATTAACCTGATGCGTGACTGGAGGGTGGCATTGAAAGAATATGTTGAAAATTATTATCAGGATTATTTGTAAATGAGAAAAAAACGGGTTGCAATTGTTGGCACGAATGGTATACCGGCTAAATATGGTGGCTTTGAAACATTAGCACATTATCTGACTAAAGAATTAGGTAGCAAATATGATTTCACTGTCTATTGTAGTTCAATTTACAAAAAAGAGGAAAGAAAGAAATCTCTTCATCAAGCGAAACTTAAATACTTCCCATTAAAAGCAAATGGCTTACAGAGTTTATTGTATGATACCATTACTTCTGTTCATGCTTTTTTTATTTCGGATGTAATCATTTTGTTAGGCCCTGCGGTCGGTTTTGTGCTGGCCCTTAACACTATATTCAGAAAGAAAATCATAGTTAATCATGGAGGTTTGAATGAGTGGGAGAGAGAAAAATTATCAAATGCGGAAAAAAAATATGCTTTTTGGTCCCATAAGATTGCAGCGAAATATGCCGATGTGAATATTGCTGACAATAATCCCTTGGCAATGAGTCTCACGAAAACATTTGGAATTAATCCTGAAGTTATTGAATATGGAGGAGATCATGTTGAAAAAACAAAACCTGCAAAAGATGACCTAAATTTATTGCCTTTTCTTAGTAAAGATTATGATCTAAGTGTATCGAGAGCGCAAGTGGACAATAATATTCACTTACTTCTTGAAACCTATGAAAAACTAAAAGACCGGAATATTGTTATTGTTTCCAATTGGAGCATCTCCGAATATGGAGTTAACTTAAAAAATAAATATAAAAATAAGTTCTCCAATATATACATTGTAGATGCAATATATGATAAACGTTTATTGGATGTAGTCAGGAGTAATGCCGGTTTGTATATACATAGTCATTCTCAATGTGGAACTGCACCATCATTGGTTGAAGCTATGAATTATAATATACCTGTTATTTGTTATGATGTTGAGACAAACAGAGCAACGACTAAAGGCAAGAGTTTATACTTTAGTGACGTTACAACATTAGATTTAATTCTTCGGTCTCTTAACTCTGATTCTATTGAGAGTCTGAGAGTAGATATGTATCAAATCGCAAAATCAAGTTATACCTGGGAGAAAATTTCAGGAAAATATGAAAGAATAATTGATAACTTATGAAACAACTCATACGCAACGTTAAAATATCGGGAACCGGTTCCTATGTCCCCGAAACAGTTTATACAAACGAGTATCTGGAAACTATTCTTCCAACAAATGCTACCTGGGTTTATGAAAATGTCGGTATAAAGGAACGTCACATAGCGTCACCAAATCAGGCAACAAGTGATCTAGCGACAATTGCAGGCCAAAGAGCCATTGATGATGCAGGTCTGAGAAATGAAGATATTGAGTTAATAATTGTAGCAACTGCTACACCTGATCGTAAAGCTCCGTCAACTGCAGCTTTTGTTCAACATAAACTGAATGCATATAATGCTGCGGCATTTGATTTAGCCGCTGTATGCAGTGGCTTCTTGTTCGGCATGTCAGTGGCGTCACAATATATTGCGTCAGGTGTATATAACAATGTGTTGGTAATTGGCGCAGATACATTCTCAAAGATTACTGACTGGACAAAAAGAGATGCTGTTTTTTTCGGAGATGGAGCAGGTGCTGCCGTTGTTACCTCTGCCAATGTAACCGAAGGTTTTCTTGCTTACAGGTTATATACTGATACGCAAAACGAAATGTTAGGATTTACTATCCCGGGTGGAGGATCTGAAATACCTCTCAATTCTCAAAATCTGGAACAGCAATATTTTCAAATGAATGGTAAGTTGGTATATCAATCTGCAACAGTAGCATTGCCAAGAGCAATTAATCAGGTGCTTCTTGATACAGGACTAAATATTGATGATATTGATATTATGATTCCTCACCAACCGAGCATTCGAATACTTAAAAAGACTGCTGAGATAATTGGACTTCCCTTTGAGAGGGTAATGACTAACATGGATAAATACGCGAATACTTCAGGAGGTACTATTCCTATTCTGTTAGATGAAGTCAATAAGTCGGGGAAACTCAAAAGGGGAAATATCGTTTTATTTGCTGCTGTTGGTAGTGGCTGGACTTATGGTGCATCAATCATTAAATGGGCATAGCATTATGATTATCATTACAGGGGCATCCAGAAGTATAGGTAAATATCTATTTCAGGAATATTCATCTAAATATGCTGTAGTTGGAACCTATTTATCCTCTCAACCTGATTTTGATGCAGGAAAAGGTAAATTGTTTAAGGTTGATGTCTCTTCTTATGAATCGGTGTCTTCATTTTATGATACTATAAAGGATTCATTGAGAGATATAACATTGATTAATTGTGCCGGGATTTCTTACAATGCTTTTACACATAAATCGGATCCGGAAGCGTGGAAGAAGGTGATTGAAACAAATTTAATTGGCACATATCATACAATAAGGGCTTTTTTGCCCATTATGAGAGAACAGCAATTTGGCCGGATAATTAACTTTTCTTCTGTTGTAGCTCAAAAAGGTACGCAAGGTGTTAGTGCTTATGCTGCTTCTAAATCTGCATTATGGGGTATGGCAAAATCAATTTCACAAGAAAATGGAAGTCTGAATATTACGATTAACAATATCAACCTTGGTTATGTGAAGATTGGAATGGGTGTTGAGCAGGTTCCTGAGCAGTATCAGGAGGTGCTGAAGAAGCAGATTCCTTCCGGTGAGTTTTGTGAGCCCGTGGATATTTTCAAAACAGTAGAATTTTTAAGAAACAACTCTTATATAAACGGAAGCTCAATTGATTTGAGTGGTGGCCTAATTTAATGAATAATGGATTTAACCTTTGAGAAATTTAATGTTGCCGAAGAACTTCAAAATCAACGAAATCTTTTTGTTGAATGTTTCCCTGAGAACATCGGAACACCAGTAGAAGAGGAAACACATTATAAATGGAAATTTCATTCTTTTCCGTCGAAGATGGAACAGAAAGCATACGAATATGTGGCTAAAATCGGGGAGGATATAGTTGGTTATTATGCAGCCCTTCCTTATGAATATGTAATTGAAGGAAAGCCCCATCAGGTGGCGATGGTGTGTGATGTGATGACGGGTGTTAAGGCCAGAGGGAAAGGAGTTTTTACCAAACTGGGGGTTTATTCTACAGAACAATTTAATGCAGAAGGTTTTTCCTTTTCAACAGGTTATCCAATCAGACCGGATGTAATCCCCGGGCACAAGAAAGCCGGATGGAACTTCCCGTTTCAAATCCCTATGTATGGTAAATTTATAAAGATGAATGCATTCCTTACTTCCAGAGGGAAGTCATTCTTAATTCCTTTTGCCAATATTGCCATTTCAGTTTATAATAATTTAATCTCGTTGTTTACCCGAGTGGGATTCCGGGATTTGACAATAAAACAATATAGCTCAAAACAAATAGATGCAATAAATGGGTTGGATATGTTTTTTAGTAGATGGGTAAAAGAACAAAAGATAGCACTTAATAAAAGCCTGGAATTTTTAAGGTGGAGGTTAGGTGCTCCCGAAAAGGAATATACTATAATAACAATACAGCAAGGGAATGATATAATAGGTTATACTGTTTTAAGAAAAGTTGAGAAACTGGGAGTTCCTTGCTTGGGTATTCTTGATTTTTGTATGCTTGATAGTTTTAATGGAGCGTCAGCATTATTAATCAAAAAAATTACAAAACTAGCAAAAGATGAGCATGCAGAGTTAATTTTAATGATGATGATGAGAAATAATGCCATAAAATATGGAATTATAAGGCAAGGTTTTTTGAAAACACCTTATCCATTCTCATTTATTACGAAATTATTTAATAACGCTCCTAATCAGAATATTGTAAATAATGAAAACAATTGGTCTCTGATGTGGATAGATTCTGACGATTTATGAACATACTTACTTTCGACATAGAAGAGTGGTTTCATCTTTTAGATAACGAATCCACCAAAACTGTAAACGAGTGGAAAAACTATGATTCCCGCATCCATGAAAATATGGAGCGGATTTTCATGATGCTTGAAAAGCATAATCAAAAGGCAACCTTTTTTTGTTTGGGTTGGATAGCTGAAACTTATCCTGAAGTTATCAGAGATATTGTAGCCAGAGGATATGAAGTTGGTACACACACTCGCATGCATCAACTGGTGTATGAACAAACGCCAAAGGAATTCAATAATGATGTTGAATTTTCGGTAAAAACACTGGAAGATATCACCGGGCAGAAGGTAAAATACTTCCGGGCTCCCGGGTTTTCCATCAGAGAAGATAACAAATGGGCTTTTGAGGTGTTAGCGAAAAACGGGATTGAGGTTGATTGTTCAATCTTTCCGGCACCAAGGGCGCATGGTGGTTTCCCCACTTATACCGAACCTATCCCTTCTTTGCTCAAATACAAGAGTATAGAATTAAAAGAACTCCCCATCAATTACATCAACATACTAAGAAAACCCATTATTTTCAGCGGTGGCGGTTATTTCCGCTTATTCCCCTATAGCTTGATCAAACGATGGACTGCGCAATCTGATTATGTGATGACTTACTTGCATCCTCGCGATTTTGATGCTTCACAACCTGTTATTCAAGAATTATCATTGACCAGAAAATTCAAATCTTACGTTGGTCTTAAAGGAGCAGAAAAGAAACTCAATCAATGGCTCACTGATTTTCAATTTATAGACATTGGAACAGCTGTGAAGATGATTGATTGGGAAAGGGTGCCGGTGGTGGAGGTGTGATGAGGGGTGCGAGTTTCATGTTTTATGTTTGATTACTGAGCACCGTCGAAATAGCGAAATAATGCAGCGTATCGAAGTGACCGTAAATTAAAATATTATTTCGAATATTTTGTTTATTTCGATTGTTTCGTTTATTTTTGTTGTGCAACCAATTTATAGCAAAAATGAAAACAACAGTAATACAACGACCAACCAAGCAAGACAGTAAATTGGCTCGTCAATCTTATGATGCTTTGAAAGTGGCAATTAGCCGCATAAAAGCCGATAAAACGGAAATAGAAATCGAAGAAACCGGAGAGAAAATAATTTTACCTATCAATGCCTTGAAACTGCTGTCGGATGTATTGAAAGCGATGAGTCATGGTAAGCCTTTTTCTTTAGTACCTGTTGCCACGGAGGTAACTACACAGCGTGCTGCTGAAATAATAGGTTGCTCCCGCCCTTTTTTGGTAAAATTATTAAAAGAGGATAAAATTGCATATACAAAAGTGGGGAGACATCGGCGAATAAAATTTGAAGATGTAATATCATATAAGCAAAAAATGAAAGATGAACAAAAACGACATCTTATAGATATGATGAATGATGATGAAGAATTAGGTTTGTATGATACATAGTGTTCAGTTTATAGCGGTATTGGATACCAACGTTATTTATCCCGTTATTATACGAGATATGCTTTTATGGTTTGCTTATTACGATCTATATACACCCAAATGGAGTAAACATATATTTGATGAGTGGTTTGAAGTAATGTTGCGTAAAGGAGTTTCGGAAGACGAAGCAAAGAAACGAATTGGCAGGATGGATTTAGCTTTTCCGGATGCTTTGGTTCAAAATTATGAAAATTTGATAGAGTTCCTAAACCTACCTGATGCTAAAGATTGTCACGTGTTGGCAGCTGCTATCAAAACCAATGCTCATATTATTGTAACCAATAACATAAAAGATTTTCCGGCGGAAATTTTAGCCATGTATGGGTTGAAAACAAAAACTGCAGATGATTTTCTCACAGATATTATTGATTTGAACCAAGATGTGGCAGTAGAGGCTTTTAGAGAGATGGTACTTTATAAGAAAAAGCCACCGTTAGATGAATACGAAGTTTTAGACAGGTTGAGAAGGAATAGTTTAAAACAAACAGCAGATTATTTACACTCGCTGATATAGCAGTGGTGGTTATTTTCGCCTATTCCCCTATAGTATGATTAAACGTTGTACTGCACAATCTGATTATGTGATGACCTACTTGCATCCTCGCGATCTTGATGCTTCACAACCTATTATTCAGGAACTGTCACTTTTCAGAAAATTCAAATCTTATATTGGTCTTAAAGGGTCAGAAAAGAAACTCAATCAATGGCTTATCGATTTTCAATTTATAGATGTTGCAACAGCCGTTAAGAAAATTGATTGGGAAAGGGTGCCGGTGGTGGAGGTGTGAGGCGAGGTCCGGGGTGCGGGCTTCCTGTTCCTGATTCTTGAGCAAAGCCAAAATAACCGGATAAAAACCACCGTTACGTGTGCGAGGTATTTGGAGTTCAAGCATCCGTTTATCACCAAATGCTTTACGGTTACGGAAACCATTACTATAGTCGGAAACCTCATTTTTGTAAATCTCACGCTCGGATTTCATCAAAGCTTCCAAGCTTAGCTAAGTTCCATTAGTAAACGCAATTTTTTGCGGAGAAAAATATACATATTTTTTCGGACAAAGAGAGGAGGAAACTCCTTCCTCTTCTCCTTGTGCCGAATGGATAAATGCAGTATATTCGCCTCCGACCAAAAAATTGAATATATGGCACATCTAACCAAAGAACAAAGGTACGTAATTTCCGTTTTACGAAAAAGAGGTTTAAAACAAAAAGAGATAGCACAAGAAATAGGTGTAAGTGCTAGCACCATCAGTCGGGAACTCAAGCGCAATAGCGGGAAAAGAGGAGGTTACCATGCAGAGACCGCCCATTCTCTGTCCCAAGAGAGGAAAGAACGTTACTGTTGTAACAGAAAATTCACTCCTTCCGTGGAAAAACGCATTCGTGATCATTTGGAAAAGGAACAGTGGTCTCCCGAACAGATTAGCGGGTATTGTAAAACTAACGGCATTGAGATGGTTTGTGTCGAACGAATTTATCAGTTTATCCGTCAAGATAAGCAACACGGAGGAGAATTATATAAACATTTAAGGCACAAGTTAAAACATCGTAAACGAACGCTTCAAAACGATTGTAAAGTAAGAATAAAAGACAGGGTAAGCATTGAAGAAAGAGACGAGAAGATTAATAACAGAGAAGAGTTTGGTCACTGGGAAGGCGATCTTATTGAAGGAAAAGACCACAAAGGATTTGCTCTTGTGTTGACTGAAAGGGTATCAAAACATACTTTTATAGACTATCTGCCGAGAGGAAAAGTAGCTAAAGAGGTAGCTAAAGCTGTCATTAACTCGCTTTTACCGTATAAAGAATGGGTGCTGTCAATTACTTTCGACAATGGACTCGAATTTGCCGAACATCAAGTAATAGCTAAAAAGTTGGAAACAAAAATATTTTTTACGCATCCATATTGCTCTTGGGAAAAAGGACAGGTTGAAAACATGAACAAATTAATTAGACAATATATTCCTAAAAACGAACCTATAACAAAAGATAATATGATGAATATAAAGGAAATACAATACAAATTAAACAGCAGACCAAGGAAAAATCTAAACTATCAAAAACCATTTAAAATTTTTTATAAATTTGAAAACAAAAAAATTGCATTTGCTAGTTGAATCTACCTTAATTTTAAAATTGTGTTTAATCCGTCTTCTTTTTGTAGAATATCTTCCAATATTTTACTAACTTGCGGCTGTGTAAAGTGCATGATCTTTAATTTTAAATTGTTTAATAGGTTTTTTTAAAATCAAATATAGAAAAAATGCGCTTTACACACTTTTTGGGACAGTATCCCGTTTTTTGCATTTTCATTTTATAATTTGTTTGGAATTTATATTCTTTTTATATTTGCGGACAGATTTAAAGTTCAACTTAAAATATGTCCGAACTATGACTAACTTATTTATAAACAGAGATTTAAAAGACGAAATAATAAGTCAATCGCGCTATTTTCCGGTAATAACCATTACCGGTCCCAGACAATCGGGCAAAACCACCTTATGTAAGCAAATGTTTCCAGATTATCATTATGTGAATTTGGAAGATATTGCAAAAACAGAAATTATCAAGCAAAATCCCAAAGCATTTTTAGAAATTCACTCGCAGGGTTTGATCGTGGATGAAGCTCAGCAATATCCCGATCTGTTTTCGTATGTTCAGGTGGTGGTTGACGAAAACCCTGATTCGCATATTGTTCTTACCGGAAGCAGTAATTTTGCCTTGTTACAAAGTGTTACACAGTCTTTAGCAGGAAGAACAGCTGTTTTGACCTTGTTGCCGTTATCTCTTTCAGAGTTAGGTAAAGAACGCTTAACGGCACCTACGGATACAATTATGTTGAATGGCGGTTATCCCTCGGTTTGGGCTAAAAACATTCCTGTGCAAACAGTCAGCAAAAATTACTATAATACCTATATAGAACGAGATTTACGACAACTTATCAATATCAAAGAATTGTCTAAGTATCAAGTATTTATACGTCTTTGTGCCGGTAGAACGGGGACAGAATTTAACGCATCGGCACTTTCAAATGAAGTAGGTGTTAGTGTTCCAACTATCCACGAATGGCTGAGTACGCTCGAAGCATCTTATATCGTTTTTCGTATATCGCCGTTTTTTAGAAATGTAGGTAAGCGTTTGATTAAATCTCCTAAAATTTATTTCTATGATACCGGTCTGCTTTGCTTTTTACTTGGGATCGAAAACGAAAATCACCTGCAAACGCATCCGCTGCGGGGAGCAATTTTTGAAAACATGGTGGTGTTGGAATTTTTGAAAAATCGCTTTAATGCAGGGAAACTTTCCAATCTTTACTTTTACCGGGATAAATCACAACGAGAAATCGATATCGTTCAAGAATTTGCCGACACATTCAAAGCCTATGAAATAAAATCAGCTTCCGTTTTTCATCCCAATTTTATGCACAATCTCAACTATCTGAAAAATCTTTTAAACGAAAAACTTACCTCAACACAAGTCATATACGACGGAGAGATTGAACTAAAGTCATCCAAAAATGGAATTGTTAATTTCAGAAATATATCGTTTTAGACTTACTACAATTTCCACATCATCTACCCGTTCTTTCTGATTGTAAATCTCGGATACTACTGATTCTACACAGTTATCAAACCAAGTACAATGATGACAGAAGGAGATATAGAGAAATACGGCACAGGTTTTCATCGCATACGAACAGCCATAAAAGACTATCCCGGAATGGAATTCAACTATGAGGAAATGCAAAATGGGTTTGTAAGTGAGTTGAGGTATGTGCCTGTAGATAAAAATAAAACTGATGTCCCCAATAATGTCCCCAAAAATGTAGAAAGGCAAGAAAAAATAATCAAGTATTTAAGATTAAATAAACAAACAAGTATGAATGAACTCGCAGGGTTGTTGAATGTAACGAGACGAACTATAAAACGAGATATTGCTGAACTAAAAGAGCAAAATAGGATAGAACGAGTAGGTAGCCCACGGACCGGCTATTGGAAAGTGTTGGATAATAAGTAGCTGCGGATTACGCAGATGAACGCAAGTCGCAACGACCCTTAACTCAGTAAGAACGATCGACCTCGTCTGGCGAGCCGAAAAATGAAGTGAAACTTATTTTCTAATGCTGAAAGTGTTAACAAAAATCAGTAAATTTGTAGGCTCAGTTTTTTCTAAAAATATACAATATTCAAATAAACGAGGCTATTAAAATCTGTTTTACATGGCTTTACCCATAAACATAAAAGAGCTGATAAAAGGCAATACCATTGAGTGGGAGCGGATTGAGTTTAAGGCGGGCTGGAATCCGGAAGGCATTATCCATACCATGTGTGCTTTTGCCAACGACCTTCACAACTGGGGCGGGGGTTACATTCTTGTCGGCATTGACGAGGAAAATGGTAAGCCTATATTGCCTCCATCAGGATTAGGCGAGAATAGTTTGGATAGCTTACAAAAGAAAATCACCGCACCTACTACACCGGGTGGTAAATCACAGCGTCAACCCTATGTTCGCATTGGTTCTAATAGCGTCATAGCTAAAGGGGAAACTTATCGGCAACTGCTGGAACTTACGGCTCGTATTCCGTTTGATGATAGGACAAATAATCAGGCGGTAATTGATGATTTTGATTTGGGACTTATTCAAGCTTACTTGCAAGAAGTAAAAAGCGATTTGTATGCCGAAAGTACTCGCATATCATTAAGAGATTTATCGAAAGCCATGTATATAGCTAAAGGACCGGATGAAGATTTACGTCCAATCAATGTTGGCTTGCTCTTTTTCAGCAAAAGTCCTGAAAAGTTTTTCCCTCGCTCATGGATTGAATTGGTGTGGCATAAAGATGGGTCGGGACAACGGTTTGAAGAACATTATTTCAAAGGCTGCTTACAAAATCAGTTGAGAAGTGCATTAAGCTTTATTCAAACGCATATTATATCGGAAAAAATCATTAAGCAACCGGATAAAGCAGAGGCATTGCGATTTTACAATTTCCCTTTTCGAGCTGTAGAAGAGGCTTTGTCAAATGCAGTATATCATAAAAGTTACGAGCGTCCGTCACCCATTGAAGTACAAGTGTGGGCGGATAAAATAGAGATATTGAGTTTCCCCGGTCCGGTGCCTCCGGTGGATCAGAAAGTGCTGAAAACAAAACACCGTATTGTGGCTCGTGAGTATCGAAACAGGCGTATCGGTGATTTCCTGAAAGAACTGCAACTTACAGAAGGACGTGGCACAGGCTTTCCTGCCATTTACAAGGCTATGGATGCCAACGGCTCACCTAAACCGATTTTTGAAACGGATGAAGAAAGTACCTATTTCCTGACTGTAATTCCGGCTCATGCTTTGGCAGATAAGAGTTTTGTTAAATCTAAAAATCAGTCGAAACTTTCCGGTTTTGAGAGTTTAGGTGATATTGTTCGCTATGTCAACAAAAAGATTGATAATCAAGGGAATGATGTTGGAAGTGACCAAGGAAGTGACCAAGGAAGTGACCAAGGAAGTGACCAAGGAAGTGACCAAGTAAGTGACCAAGTAAGTGACCAAGTAAGTGACCAAGTAAACGACCAAGTAAACGACTATGTAAGTGACCAAGTAAGTGACTATGTAACTAGTAAAGCAAGTCATATAAATAGTCAAGTAAAAACAATTTTAGAGCAAGAAGTTTCTCCTTTAGCAGAGAAAATTTTACGTTTTTTAGATAAAGAAGAGGCAAATAGAGCTACTATTCTGGCTGAGTGTGGATTGACGAATCATACATATAGTAAGCGAAGGCATCTTGACCCTTTATTCAATTTAGGATGGATCTGCTACACCAATCCCGATAATTTAAGAGCTCCAAATCAAAAATATAGAATTACGAAGACAGGGAAGCAGGTATTGTTTTTATTGGATAACTAATTTATTTTGATATAATTGGAATTGAGGGGTTTTTTTTGCTTCGTTTTTTTGTATCAAGACAAAAAAATGAAGTGGAAGTTTGGGGCAATACCCCGATTTCAAAAAATTGAATATTAATTATGGAAAATTCAAAAAAACTTTAATAAGCAACTACCTTATTTAAGTTTTATGGGAAAAACTTAAATAACAGGTTGTTCAATATATAATATTTGCTATTTTTGCACCTGATTCATGCCTATTTCAATGAGCAACAAATTTTTATCAGGAAAAATTATCGACCAAGGTTATTATAAAGCATTTATTCCCAACGAAATAAACAGAAAGTGGGAAATAGATGATATGAGCGTGATCACATTGCTTAGTCAAGCAGACAGACATCTTGGCCGCCTGGATATGTACTCCGAATATGTCAATATTGATTTGTATATTTCCATGCACATTGCCAAAGAGGCGACGCAATCGTCCCGCATAGAGGGGACCCAAACACATGTGGAGGAAGTATTTCTTGCAAAAGATGAAATCTCTGCTGAAAAAAGAGATGACTGGGAAGAGGTGCAAAATTATATACAAGCGATGAATGAGGCAGTCTTGCAATTACACCGATTGCCTTTTTCAAGCAGGTTGATAAAAAAAGCACATAAAATACTTTTATCCGGAGTGAGAGGGCAAAACAGACTTCCCGGTGAGTTTAGAACCAGTCAAAATTGGGTGGGCGGAGCAAGTATCAATGATGCTGTCTTTGTACCCCCTCCCGCTTCGGAAGTAGGTCGTTTAATTTCAGACATTGAAAAATTTGCACATAGTGAAGAACACTTATTGCCGGATTTACTAAAGATAGCCCTGATTCACTATCAGTTTGAAACGATACATCCTTTTTTGGACGGAAATGGAAGGGTCGGCCGATTGATGATAACTTTATATTTAATTTCCAAAGGCATTTTAAAACGTCCCATTTTATACTTGTCTGATTTTTTTGAAAAAAACAAATCATTATATTATGACAACCTGATGCGTGTAAGAACCCACAACGACATCAATCAGTGGTTCAAGTTTTTTTTAACGGGAGTTATCGAGACAGCTAAAAACGGTGTAAAAACTTTTGATAATATTTTACAAATTCAGAAATCTTTAGATGATTTACTTAAACCGTTGGGAAGTCGTTCGGGAGATGCTCGTTTAGTTATCAATGAGCTGTTTAGCATTCCGATAATTAATGCGGCTAAAGTAGAAAAAGTGGTGGGTAAATCGGCAGTTTCTGCTTACAAATTAATTTCAGAGATGGAAGATTTAGGGATTTTGAAAGAAATTACGGGTGGACAACGAAGAAAAATGTACATGTTTGAAGAGTACGTAAAATTATTTAAATAGTCGGTATATAACTCCGATTTACTTTTTTTGAAATTGACTCCAAATACAATGTATTATTTTGATATAATTGGAATCGAGGAGAAATATAGTTTTGAGTTTTGAGTTTCGTGTTCCGAGGCAGGTTGCGTGGTTCGAGGTAACGAGTTCCGGGGTCACGGAGCTGAGGAGTTGCAGCGAAGTTACAGAGCAGCACTCGGTTATTGAGTGTTGCATTGAGTGAAACGAAATGCAATGTATCGAAATGACCGTAAATAACAGAGTAGCACTTAGGTGTCTGAGTGTCGGTGTTGAGCGAAGCGAAATACCGATGTATCGAAGACACCGGAAGCAGAATATCAATGTATCGATACTTCGATATGCCTACGGCACTCAGTAACCAAATTACCGCAGATGGAAAGAACTTCTTACTTTAACCGCTATGGCTTCGGCACTCGGTCATTGAGCAAGGTCGAAATGTCGATACATTGATACTCCGTATCAACACTCAGTGTCCGAATCCATCGCTACGGTACTACACTTCGATACTGTTTCGCTTCGCTCAACAACTCAGTGTCCGAAACAACATAGCTGCACTTAGGTGGTTGAGTGTTGCATTGAGTGAAGCGAAATGCAATGTATCGAAACCACCGGTAGACAAAATAATAAAATAAAAATGAAATCCGGCTACATATACATACTACTCTGTGCAGACGGCACTTACTACACAGGAAGCACCAACAACTTAGAGTTGCGATTAGAGCAACACCAATCAGGCGAAGGAGCGAATTATACACGGAAACGATTACCTGTAGAATTGGTATATTACGAAGAGTACGATAGTGTAGCAGATGCTTTTTACAGAGAGAAACAAGTGCAAGGCTGGAGTCGGAAAAAGAAAGAAGCATTGATAGAGGGAAAAAATAAAGAATTAGCAAAATTAGCAAAAAAGGTTTTTCGCAAAATGAAATGACCGCTATGGCTTCGGTGCTGTTTCGGCACTTCGATACTGTTTCGCTTCGCTCAACAACTCAGTGTCCGAAACAACTCAGCCACTGCTACGGAACAAAATAACACAGTACCACCCGGTCACTGAGTGTTAATACTGAAGGTGGCTGAGTGCCTGGAGGCTGAGTGTCGGTATGGAGCGAAGCAAAATACCGATGTATCGAAGCCAAGGCGTATCGAAGCCCGAAGCACAGCGTATCGAAATGACCACAGATTAAAATATTATTTCGAATATTTTGTGATACTACCCCAAAAAGTGTGTAAAGTGCATTTTTCTAGTTAATATCGGGTGCAAATATAATAAATCAAGGAAAACAGATAAATTATCGATTTTTTTATGTATATTTGCATTTTAATTGCATAAATGTATAAAAATGATTGAAAGACAACTTGCACATATTCTTAAAAAGCGCTTAGAAAAGTTTCCTATTCTCACGCTTATCGGACCTCGCCAGTCGGGGAAAAGCACTTTGCTTAGAAACTATTTTCCTGATTATGAATATATTAATCTGGAAAGGCCGGATTATCGTCATTTAATAATGGATGACCCGATTGGTTTCTTAGGCAGCCGGGAAAAGGGTGTTATCTTTGATGAAGCACAGCAAGTGCCGGAGTTGTTTAGTTACTTACAGGTGGTGTCTGACGAAAAAAACCGAGCCGGGCAATATATTCTCTCCGGTTCGCAAAGTTTTTTGATGAATGAACGCATTTCTCAATCGCTGGCAGGGCGAACAAGCATCAACCGACTTTTCCCGTTTGATATATTGGAAATTGGATTGCGAGAAACGGTTTTCGACACCATTTACACTGGTTTCTATCCAAGGATCTATGATTTTAGTATCGAACCGAATGAATTTTATCCTCCTTACATTCAGACTTATATAGAGAGAGACGTAAGAACATTGAGGTCCATCGAAAATTTAACTACATTTACCCGATTTCTTGCTCTGTGCGCAGGCCGGATAGGGCAAACGCTAAATCTTACTTCCCTGGCAAATGATGCAGGCGTGTCGGTAAACACGGCAAAATCATGGCTATCGCTCCTGGAAGCGAGCTTCATTCTATTTCAACTACAGCCCTACTACAAAAACTTCAATAAACGACTGATAAAATCACCGAAAATTTATTTCTATGACACCGGATTAGTTTGTTCATTGCTCAATATCCGTTCGGCAGAAATGATTCAATCGCATTATTTGTACGGTGCTTTATTTGAGAATTTTGTGATTGCTGAAATTATTAAACTTCAAGCACATAAAGGATATAATAGAAAAAACGTTTATTATTGGAGAGACAACAACGGAGTTGAAGTGGACTGCATATTAGAAGGAGTTGATGGGAGGTTGCACTTAATTGAGGTAAAAGGCGGTGCAACATTTAATAGAGATTATATGAAAAACCTAAAGTCTTTCCCCCTTAAAGGTTCGAAAGTTAATAAACGCATCATATACACCGGAGAAAATTCTTTAACAATGGGGGATGTAGAGATAACAGGTTGGAATAACCTGAGCAAAGTACTTGGGGAATTAGCCGAAAAGTAGATGTCCGCGTCCGCTTAAAACAGCTCCTTAACCGCCTCCATCCACGACGGCAAAATCCCCAAAAACCACAATACCACCCCCGCAACAATCAGTGCTGCTATCAAGCCTAAAACTATGTATAGCCATGGATTCTGTTTCTTCTTAAAGGGGTCAATCATATTGACTTTCGAATTTTCAGGTAATTCAGCAAGGTGTGTCAGTTCGCGTCCAAAAATAATATTGACAGCTAATCGGGCATTGATGGCCCAACCATTGGCATCAAGTACCGGAGCAAGGTTACGCTTGCGAAGTTTCAAATAAGCAAGGATCATGGAGGGAAGAGAAATGGCTAACAAAACACCGACTATTGCCAAAGGCATTTGCCACCATTTCAATTTCAAAAATCCGGTCACAGTCACCATCAGGAACGATCCGATGGCTCCCAAAGCCAAACTTAATGCGGCGAAAATACCTACAAATTTTCCTATGTCGAAAGGAACAGGAGCCGGAGCAGCAGCTGGTGCGACCGGAGTAGTCAAATCAGCCGTAGCAAGTTTCTCTCCTGTTGCTTCTATTTTTCCGGCCGTATCCTCCATAACTTCCTTGTCCTTTTTAGCAGCAAATTTTTGAATTTGTTCCGAGATAAATCGTCCCAACTTTTTATATGGTGACCAGAATGCTTCTTTGATGCTCACAGGGTTTTCAATAATTTTGACGATCGTGGCATCCCAATCATTACCATCCCTGTCGTAGAACACGGCATTACGCCCCACCCTTATGTTGTTATTGCTTCCATCCGTCAAAGCAGCTACGATGGTCATCTTTTCACCCTTAGAGCGTGAAACGCAATCGCAATAGATCAGGAACATATCACTGAATCCTGCCATGCTTCCATGCTTGGCCATATCATTCACTTTGATACATAAGTCACAGCGACGCTGATCGATGTACAAGCTACCGGCTTGAAAAATTGCTTTTTTATCCAGGGAATAAAAGTCACAGAAATTGACGTAGTTTTTTAGTAACCTGAAAATATCTCTGTAGAAACGGGTCAACTTATCAACCTGGAATATATTATCTACTTCAGTAGCAAGTGACAGATCTTCTTCTATCAAAGCATGAAGAGCCTCCTGCTGATCAGCCTTCAATATCGCTCTGACTTCTTCTATGCCCAAAGATTCCACTGCGGCACCTTGTTTTTCCGACTGCCAGTTTCTGTACACATTCACCTTGTGTACAATCATTTCCCATTCAGTCTGTGTGATCTGTGTCTTTTTGGGGAAGAGAGGAAAAGTCACCAATTCATAAAAAGCTTTCATGGCATTTTCCCAGGCAGGATTGATACCTTCTGTAAGCGGCAGTGACTTCTTATCATTCATCTTAGCTATGGGCAAGGCGACCATTTCTTCTGTGCCGGCTGAGAGCTCCTTGGAACTAAAAGCTTCATACTGAGATTTGAACAAGCCAAACACCTCCTTAGAATCAGCATCATACTCAGATAAACGACAACGTAAAAAATAATCGTTTACTTTGGCCTCAACAGCTTGAAAAGCAGCTGCCGCATCAGCAGTTTTATCTCCGAAAGGCAGAATGTTTTTTGCGTTATCTTCTGATAATTTATACCAATTGGAGTATGCCTCACATTGCTCGTAAAATTCCTTCACCTGATCGGCTGAAACCCCCTGTTCTTCACTGCGATCCAAAGATGAACCAACAGTTTCAATGATTTGTACGATGATTTTTTTCAAGGACTCATCACTGGTTGATTTTTCTGTAACGATACCATCTCCGTTAAATTTAGTATCGGCAAAGATGCCCGGCAAATTTGAAGTATCTTCTACAGAAATAGTCGTATCTTTGGGCTTCCCAAGATTCTTTAAAATCTGTTTTACTGAAGCCAGTAAAATTTTTCCTTCCTCGGTTTTATCATTAATAGCAGAAAGAGGTAATGTTGATTCTTCTTTCAACAAATCATCAGGGTCATTGATAACGGAAGTGATCCACTTAACTGCAGCTATCACTTCAGGAACCCGGATGCGACCGTTCTTATCGGTATCTATCAACTGCAAAGTCTGTGGATCAATCTCAAGTCCGTCAACAGGACAGCTCAAAGCTGCCCATAATTTTTTATCCAACTGATCGAGTGCCAACAAATCAGCACCCGACAACAAGTTAACACGATTCACTCCTCCAACCCTCGAAAATTGCCAAACGTGACCGTTATTGTTTGATGCTGTTATTTTTTTTACCTTATTCCTGATTTTTTTCCTAACCGAAGACATGGATTACTTATAATAAGGGTAATGATATGGGTTGTTGCCGATCTAAAAACTCATCAATCTGATTAAAACTGTACCGCTGCATATTGGCACCTCTTTCCCTGGCCTGATACCATTCAATGGTTTTAACAAGTGCTGTTCTTACATCCCAGCGCGGTACCCAATCGGTGATTTGCTTATAATCAGGCATATGGAACATATCAGTCGTAAGTGTTTCATCAAATAAAAACTTTTGATCAGTTTTAATTGTAAAATTCTTATCGTGATACAAGTCTTTTAAAAATTCTGCCATCCAAACTTCATCTTTTAAAAAAGAATCTTGACTAATCATTTTATAATCAACGATTTCATTTTTTGAAGGAGTATATAATTTATAGACAATGTCCAACACCTTCATCATCACATCAATTACATGAATCAGGCTGTGACGACTACCAGGACAAACGATCAGTTTTTTTTCATTTTTCTCCAACGAATCAAAATAATTTTTCAGTGTATTATCTCTTGACCAATCACCCCCTCCGATTGGATTTAAAAATGATAAATTAACAAAACTTTTTTTATGAGAATCATGATTTTCAGGATTAAAATATGCGTTTCGATAACCGGCAGTTAAAAATTCAATCAATCGAAAACTTCCCATCATCAACTTGATTTCTCCTGTTTTTGTAATATTACATTTTCGTAATATTGTGTTATCTAAATAATCCGGTATCAAATTCACAAACACGCGTACATGGCTTGATTGCCTACTCATTTCAAGTGTATTTAAAACTCTCGGCAAGTTAAACATGTACAGACCTCTGACATCATGGTTTTCCACATATCCGCATATGGAAGAAAGTTGAATCACAATTTCCGGCTGAAACTCCTTGTTTATACGCTCTAAAACGTCCATATTGCTGGTTCTTTCAACATAGACATGCATAAACTCATGTACATCAGCTTCTTTGTACAGGTTAGGAATATCGGGTTCTTGTATGGAAAAGCCAATCAATCTGGCACCCATTTTATGCAACAAAATACAAAGCCACGAGTATAAATAAGTAACATGACCCGTCACCAATACCCTTTTATCATAAAAAAAGTTTTGTAATTCAACCGTTGCGTTATTTTTCATTCAAAATTTATATCTAACATCAAACTTTTTTTGCTTTCTTTCGTTTTTTTCTACCATAACCGTAGCCATAGCCATATGCATATCTGCTTGCATATGTGCTGGACTCAATGTTAACTCCATTGATGACCAAATAAAGCTGTTTTAAAGAATTTTCTTTATTTATTCGATTTAAAAATTCAAAATTACGTTTATCCGAATAATCTGCACGACAAACATACAAGGTCAGGTTGGCAACACGATTGATCAGGAAAGTATCTGACACTACTCCTACGGGGGCAGAGTCAATGATGATATATTCATATTGCTCTCGCAATTCGGCTATAAGTGTATCCAAACGTTCACTTAAAACCAGCTCGTTCGGATTGGGCGGCATAATACCTCCCGGCAATATATACAGATTAGGATATTCTTTAGAGGGATAAATAAGCCGGTGGTAATCATCTTCTATTTCCGACAAATAAGAAGAGATCCCTTCCTGCTCAGAAAATCCGAAGTGGCTGGCAAGCATGGGTTTTCGTAAATCCATACCGATCAACAGTGTCTTTTTGCCTGTAAGTGATATGGATACTGCCAAATTGATTGCCACATAAGTTTTACCCTCTCCCGATTCAGTGGAAGTTACTATCACCAGTCTGTCTTTGGGTCGATTCATGATAAACTGCAGCTTACTGCGCAGCAGGCGAAATAACTCAGCATTGGCACTGGCATTGGTGTCATGATTGACGAATATATCCTCAGATTTATCTACGGCGAGTTCAGCAATGACAGGTACATCAGTCATACTTTCTACTTCACTTCTGTCACTAAATGTAGTGGTAAACAAAAACTTGAGGTACAAAACACCTATGGGAAAAAATAAACCTAAAAATAAAGAAGCTGCCAACATCATTGGTAACTTGGGTGAGGTTTTATCAGCAGTATCGGCAGCATCCAACAATTGAGCCTTGGGTATGGTAACTGCCATACTCATGGATGCTTCCTCCCTTTTCTGTAACAGAAAGGTATATAAAGAAGCTTTTATTTCTTGTTGACGCTTGATCTCAATAAACTCGCGTTCTTGTCGGGGGATTTTTCTAAGTTGGGAGCTTAAAAAAGCATATTGATTTTCCAATTCACGTATGCTGATCTGTATCCCCTTTCTGGAGGATGCAATACTGTTTTGGATGGAAATAAGTCCGGACTCAATCTGTAACTCTAGTTTTTGAACCGTTGGATTTATTTCAGAACTTCCGCTTACTATTCTGTCGCGAGAAATCAACAATTTGTTATATTCCTGTATGACTGCCAACAGTCCCACATCAGTCAGTCCTAAATTTGGGATCAATGCATACTTGTTTGCCGGATCCCTTAAAAACTCTTCAATGTACTCTATCAGTTGCAATTGAGTTTCGTTTTCAATCCGTTTTTGATCATACAAACTATTTTTCTGTAATATGATGCCTGCCTCAACCTCGATATCAGTCAATTCATTTGTCTGTTTGTAAGTCTGAAGCTTTTGCTCCACATCTGTCAGCGAATCCGTTAATAAATCCAACCGGCTGTCAATAAAGACAGCAGTAAGTTGAGCCGATTTATTGATCTGGTCAATGGCATCCTGGTTATAGGTTTCAATCAGCTTGTGTAAAAAATCCTTACCTTTCCGGATATTTTTCGCTCTAAAAGTTAAATTCACCAAATCTCCATCCTTAGGGACTTCAGTTGAAAGGTCTGACTCCTGACATTTTTTTACTGTTTGAATTGGATTGTGAATTTTAATGTAAATCTTATCTTCTAAAGGTTCTTCGTAATTCTTAAGCATAATTTGTACCGGTCCCGCCGGTGTTTCAATAACAGCAGGTAATTGAGGCAGTTCATACTTAAAACGTGTAAGTTTTCGTTCTTTAATATATTTACCTGAAATCCGGTAAACTTCCTTGTCATAAACCACAGATAATTCCATTGGTTTCCCTATCTTCACCAAATCAGCATCATCCATCACAACCTCCACAGGACTACTCGTGTACAGCTCCACCGGTTTCAGAAATTCTTTTTTGTTATACACATAATTCATTTTTAAATCGCTCACCACTTTCTTTATCAATTCTTTTGAGTGCAGTACCTGTCTTTCATTGTAAATATTGGAAGAACCTCCGGAAACACCAAAAGCATCTAATTGTTTAAGCACAGAGAGCTGACTTATCTGTCCTGAAGAAGATTTGTCAGCAATAAGCAGCGTAGATTTAAATTGGAAGACATTAGGCTGCACCCGGTAATAAAGTAAACCAATAGACACAAAAACAAACAGAGAAGCAACAATCCATTTCCAATATGCTCCGTACTTTTCAATAAGCGCCCGCCAATCAATCGGTTGCTCTGTCATCAATTGCTGAGATTCGTTTAAATTAGTATTTCTATTCATGCTTTTATAAATTATGTCTATAGCCAAAGGTAGCTAACTTGTTTTTATAATACTCCATTCGTAAAGAAGATCTATTTTTTTACATTCAAAACATTTATTATCAAGGTCGTTAAAGATATCAAGGTTCCAACAACCGAAATTGTGATGGACTCCGCCGCACCGATTCCTGAAGCACGTGCTCTGGGATCATTGGGTTCTACGTAAATCACGTCATTTTGCTGCAAATAAAAATAAGGAGAATTGACCAGATTCTTATCACGCATGTCAATACGGATGGTTTCACGATGACCATTTTGTTCCCTGATCAACAACAAACTATTCCTGCGGCCGTAAATGGTCATGTCCCCGGCTAATGCAAGGGCTTCCAGCAAAGATATTTTTTCGTTGTCAATGACAAAAGATCCGGGACGCATTACCTCGCCAATCACCGAAACTTTAAAATTAGCAAAACGGATCAACACAATGGGTTCTTCAGTGATATATTGTGGACATATAGCTTCTTTGATGTAATTGGTTAAAGCGGTTTTGGTCATGCCGGCAGCCTTGATTTTGCCTATTACAGGAAAAGTGATATAGCCCTCTGCATCCACCAGGTAATTCTGCATGCTCATCCCGTATGAAAGATAGGTGTTATTGCCTCCGCTGTACGTTCTGGAAGTTTCACCGGCAGGTACCAGGGGAAGATTAAAGGGCAGTGCAGCTTCAGGTGTTGTGGTATTGATAGTTATCATCAACACATCGCCAATTTTAATCACGGGATCAGGTATAGGTGCCTGTATTGAATCGGAGAACTCAGCATAAGCACCTGCTTCCTGCATATAAGCCACTTTTTGATATGCGTTACAACCTGCAAATGCAAGGATCAACAGCAGAAACAGAGATTTTTTCAAAACTTGAAACATAATTTGTTTTATTTATTATTGATTCTTTTGACTCTAATATCCATAATAATAGTTTAACTATGAGCAATAAACCCCGGCTTGATAACATGGTGTACCCTAACAAGTACACATGACAAGTTAGCAATCAGAAAACAGGAAAGCACATCCGGTCTTTCTAAAAAGTATTGTTGGGGAAATTGGGCTGCAACAACGACTATAACAGCAAAAAGGAGACTCAGAAGTACCAAATCTAAGAAGGCAGAAATAAATTGTAATTTATTTTCCCGGGTTCTCATAAATATTTTGACTACTAAATAAGAACTGTATAAATGCTGATTTATTGTTGTAGATTGACAGTTTTTGCAGCGCAAAGGTAAATATTTTTTGGCTTTAAAGCAATGAGTTAGGAGTGTTATTGGAAAATTTCTCTTATTACATCATGCTTTGTTGATAATGGGGGTATTATTTGGGTTTTGATGGTATTGAATTGTCAAATAAACCAGACTTTAATAAAATTGGATAATTTGCTGTGAATTACTGAATTATGTCTATGATTTCTTTCAAGGAACAAAGTTGTTGGTCGCCGGTTTTCATATTTCTCAGCATAACTTTATTTTCCCGTATCTCATTTTCGCCTACAATACCCACAAAGGGGATATTTTGCTGGTCTGCGTAGCTCATCTGTTTTCTCATTTTGTCAAGGTCGGGATATAACTCTGCATTGATCCCGAGTTCCCGCAATGTTTTTAAAAGGGGGAGACAATAAGTCTGCTCCTTCTCACCAAAACAAACAAACAATATTCTCGTCTGTTCGCTTCGATTTTCGGGAAACAAATCCAGTTGTGTCAATACATCATAAATCCGTTCGGCTCCAAAAGAAATACCAACACCGGAAACACCCGGCATTCCAAACATTCCCGTCAGGTTATCATACCTGCCACCACCGGAAATACTGCCTATTTGCACATCCGATGCAATGACTTCGATGATGACTCCGGTGTAGTAATTGAGTCCGCGTGCCAATGTTAAATCCAATGACAACACGGCATTCATAGGTACTGTAGCACAGAGGTCAAACAAGGTTTCCATTTCCAAAACGCCCTGTAAACCAATCTCAGAAGAACCCAACACCGTTTTCAACTGTTGGAGTTTTTCAGCATTGCTACCATGTAAGTTCAGGATGGGCTGTAACTTTCCGACAGCTTCTCGAGAAATACCTTTTGACAACAATTCTTCGTTTACCTTTTGCAGACCGATTTTATCCAATTTGTCGATTGCAACTGTGATATGGGTCAAGTTTTCAGACTCACCGATGACTTCAGCAATGCCTGAGAGTATCTTGCGGTTATTCAATTTGATGAGCACCTTGATCTGCAGGCGTTGATACACTTCATCCAAGATCTGTATCAACTCCAGCTCATTCATTAAAGAATTGCTGCCCACCACATCGGCATCACATTGATAGAACTCGCGATACCTGCCTTTTTGCGGACGGTCGGCACGCCACACGGGTTGGATCTGATATCTCTTGAAAGGGAAAGAAATTCTGTGGCGATTTTGTACCACAAACCGGGCAAGCGGCACGGTGAGGTCGTAACGCAAACCTTTTTCTGCAATTTTTCCTGCCAACTGAAGACTGTTGGCTTCTTTTAATTCTTCTTCCGAAATGCCGGACAAGAAATCGCCGGAGTTTAGAATTTTGAACAATAATTTGTCACCCTCCTCGCCGTATTTTCCCATTAAAGTAGTCAGATTTTCCATGGCAGGAGTTTCAATCTGCTGAAACCCGTACAGCCGGAAAACTGATTTGATGGTATCGAAAATATAATTGCGCTGAGCCGTTTCCCGCGGTGTAAAATCACGGGTACCTTTTGGTATAGAGGGCTTTTGGGACATGATTATTTTCTGATTCCAAGCTCTTTGATGATGGCGCGATAACGTTCGATATCCACTTTTATCAGATAGTCTAATAAGCGACGACGTTTACCTACCAACATCACCAAAGCACGCTCGGTACTAAAATCTTTTTTGTTGCGCTTTAAATGCTCGGTCAGATGATTGATTCGATAAGTGAACAATGCAATCTGAGCTTCAGGAGAACCGGTATCCGTACTGGATTTACCGTATTTGGCAAAAATTTCTTGCTTTTTTTCAGCCGTTAAATACATGATAATGTAACAGTTAAATTAATAAATAGAGATCAAGCCCATAAAGAACTTTCCTTCATTTTTCGGTGTGCAAAGATAGATAATTTTTTGTATACCACAATACAAGCACCAATTTATTACTAAAATTGTCGTATATTTGCAGCCCTATTTTTATAAAAAGAACATATGAACATCGTCAGAAAAGATCTCGACCCAACCAATGCGAACATCACCATCAGCATTGAAAAATCAGATTATGAAGCAAAAGTGGACAAAACATTACGTGAGTATCGTAAAAAATCTAATATCCCCGGTTTTCGTCCGGGCATGGTTCCGCTTAACTTGCTCAAAAAAATGTATGGCAAATCCATTTTAGCGGAAGAAATCAATAATATCCTTTCTGAAGGACTGTACAATTATATCAAAGACAACAATATTGATTTACTCGGAGAGCCTTTGCCCAACGAAACGGAACAGAAAGAAATAGATTTCGACAATCAGGAATCTTTCGAATTTGTTTTTGACATAGCCCTGCCACCCGCATTTGAGGTAGAATTGACCAAAAAAGATAAAATCAAATACTACCAAATTACTCCGGATGATACCATGATTGAAAATCAGGTAAAATCTTATGCCGGTCGCTTTGGCAAGTATGAACAAGAAGAAACGGTTGAGGAGCAGGATATGCTGAAGGGATTGTTGGTTGAATTGGAAAACGGGGAAGAAAAAGCCGACGGTATTCGTGTGGAAAATGCAGTACTAACACCTGCGTATATGAAAGATGAAGCAATTAAAACTGTTTTCGTTGGCGCGAAAAAAGAGGGTGAAGTAATTTTCAATCCCAAACAAGCCTACGAAAATGAAGCGGAAGTTGCTTCCTTGTTGAAAATGAAAAAGGAAGAAGTAGAAAATCTGACTTCCGATTTCAAATACACCATCCAAAGCATTACACGCTATCACGAAGCGGCGGTTGATCAAGATTTATTTGACAAAGTCTTCGGTGAGGGTACGGTTAAATCCGAAAAGGAATTCAAAGAAAAAATCAAAGAAAATATTGCAGAAAACTTGCTGCAAGACAGCAATTATAAGTTTGGTCTGGATGTCCGTGAATTCCTTGTGAAAAAATACAAAGATCTGTCTTTCCCGGATGCTTTTTTGAAACGCTGGTTGTTACGCACCAATAAAGATATGACGGAAGAAAGGGTGGAAGCCGATTATCCCAAAATGAAGGAGGATTTAACCTGGCAATTGATCCGTAATAAAATAGCGAAAGCCCATGATGTGAAAATTGAAAAAGAAGACGTTGAAGCATATGCAAAAAAAATCGCACGTTCACAATTTGCACAATACGGGATTCCTAATGCCGACGATCAAATGATTGAGCCCTACGTTCAGGAAATGCTGCAAAATGAAAATCAACTGAACGCTATCATTGACAGAGTTACCGAGAATAAAGTAGTTGACATCATCAAGGAGGCTGTAAAATTGGATGTAAAGGAGGTTTCTATTGAGGAGTTCAATAAGATGTTTGAAAAATAAGCAGTGTCTATAAGTGCCCAACTGCTGCACTTCGACTTCGCTCAGCAACCACGTTGCTTTCGATGGTTGCTGAGCCTGTCGAAGCACGGGCTCAGTCACATACTTCAGTATGCTCCTTTGCCCTCAATCTCAGTGCCTTGCATTTGAACACTTCTAAGACACCGCCAAGTTTGGACAATTTAGTTTTTTTGAGCGAAGCAGGCACAGTCTTGATTTTTTTTGCTTCGTTTTTTTGTATCAAGACAAAAAAAATGAAGAAAGAGTAATACTTTATGAGTTGAACTCAGCGTAAAACACCTTGTTATCTCACAGTTGAATATTTGTTCTGAAATAGCCGTCTTCATCATACAACTCCAAAAAATAATCGTACCTTTGATGTTAAATTATTAAATATTAATCATTATGAATCAAAACGAATTCTTTAAATATGCGACCAGGCATCTGGGATTAAACAGCATGCATTTGGAAAAATACCGGGATATCTCCGGCAATTATATATCGCCTTCCATTTTGGAAGAGCGGCAATTGAATGTAACGCAGATGGATGTATTTTCACGATTGATGATGGATCGCATCATCTTCTTGGGAACTCAGATTGATGATTATACAGCCAATGTAATCCAGGCACAACTGTTGTTTTTAGATACTTCCGATCCCGGCAAGGATATCTCCATTTATCTGAATACCCCGGGCGGATCAGTGCATGCCGGCTTAGGCATATACGATACCATGCAGTTTATTGATTCTGAAGTTTCTACCATCTGTACCGGCATGGCAGCCTCGATGGGAGCGGTACTGCTGGTGGCAGGTGCCAAGGGAAAACGTTTTGCCCTCACCCATTCCCGCGTGATGATCCATCAACCTATGGGTGGTGCGCATGGACAAGCCTCTGATATAGAGATTACAGCACGCGAAATACAAAAGTTGAAGAAAGAACTTTATACCATCATCGCCAAACATTCCGGCAATCCTTACAAGAAAATTGAAAAAGATTCCGACAGAGATTACTGGATGACGGCAGAAGAAGCTGTTGCGTACGGTATGATTGACAAGGTATTGATTAACGAGAAAAAAATAAAATAATGGCTAAGCAACAAAAAGGTTGTTCTTTTTGCGGACGCCCTGAATCTCAAGTTGGTTTTCTGATTATGGGCATTGACAATGTGCGTATTTGCAATGAGTGTGCATTGCAAGCGGCTGAGATTGTTAAAGAAAACACCCTTTCAAAATCCAAGTCTTTACAGTTAAAGAAGGAAGATATTCCTAAACCCATTGAGCTGAAAAAGTACCTGGATGAATATGTCATCGGACAGGACGAAGCCAAAAAATATCTTTCGGTAGCCGTATATAATCACTATAAACGTTTATTACAGGAAGATGAACACGATGATGTAGAAATTGAAAAATCGAACATCATCATGGTTGGACCAACCGGAACGGGCAAAACCCTTCTTGCCAGGACTATTGCCAAAAAGTTGCATGTACCCTTTACCATTGTTGATGCTACCGTGCTGACAGAAGCCGGATATGTGGGTGAAGACATTGAAAGTATTTTGACCCGTTTACTGCAAGTGGCTGATTATGACGTACAAGCGGCAGAAAGGGGCATTGTGTTCATTGACGAAATCGATAAGATTGCGCGCAAAGGGGATAATCCAAGCATAACACGTGATGTAAGTGGGGAAGGTGTACAACAGGGCTTGCTTAAATTGTTGGAAGGATCGATTATCAACGTACCACCGCAAGGCGGGCGAAAACATCCCGAGCAAAAAATGATCGCTGTCAATACGCAAAACATCTTATTCATTTGCGGTGGTGCTTTCGATGGTATTGAGAAAAAAATTGCAGCGCGCCTTAATACCCGTGTTGTAGGATATACAGCAAACATTGAAACAGAGCAGATTGACAGGAAAAATTTGATGCAATATATTGCGCCTCAGGATTTAAAAGCATTTGGTTTAATTCCCGAAATTATCGGTCGTTTACCGGTTTTGACTTATTTAGAACCCCTGGACAGAGATGCATTGTTGAGGATTATGACAGAGCCTAAAAATTCTATCTTAAAGCAATATGTCAAACTATTCAAGATGGATGGTATTGAACTTACCTTTCAACAAGATGTATTGGAATACATTGTGGACAAAGCCATCGAATTTAAGATTGGCGCACGTGGGTTGAGGTCTATTACTGAAACCATCATCATGGATAAAATGTATGAAATGCCTTCGAAAAAAATAAAAAGTGTTGTCATTGACTTAGATTATGCACGATCTAAAATAGAAAAGGCCAATTTCAATCGTTTAAAAATCGCATAAAAATTCATAAAACAAGCATTTTAAGTGCTCAAAAAGTAAAAAGGCGGGATAAATGTAAAAAAAAACAGCATTTATTCCGTCTTTTTTTCAAAAGCATTTGTAAATATAAAATCTGTTTATAAATTTGCTTTCCCTATAAAAAATGATTTGGTTGTAATGGGACAAAAATTCAAGTTTTGACAATATTCGAATAAAAGTATTATCTTAGTGACTCAGTTTTGATTTTATGATATATGTTTAGTCATTCAGAATTAAAAGCTCAATTAAAACATCATTTTGGCTTCGACACCTTCAAAGGCAATCAGGAAGCGATTATACAAAATGTCTTAGCTGAAAAAGACACCTTTGTTCTTATGCCCACCGGCGGAGGAAAGTCGCTGTGCTATCAATTGCCATCCTTATTAATGGAAGGTACTGCTATCGTTATTTCTCCATTGATTGCACTGATGAAGAATCAGGTTGATGCCATGCGTAATTTCAGTGAAGAGGATGGGGTCGCACATTTTTTAAACTCATCTTTAACCAAACAAGCCATAGATGACGTAAAAGCAGATATTTTATCAGGTAAAACCAAACTTTTATACGTCGCACCCGAATCACTCACTAAAGAAGACAATATAGAGTTCCTCAAACAAATTAAAATTTCTTTTTATGCTGTTGACGAAGCTCACTGCATCTCCGAATGGGGACATGATTTCAGACCGGAATACAGAAGAATTCATCCAATAGTGAATGAAATTGGAGCAGCCCCGTTGATTGCGCTAACTGCCACCGCCACACCAAAGGTGCAGCATGATATCCAGAAAAACCTGGGCATGCTGGATGCAACGGTTTTTAAATCTTCCTTTAACAGAGAGAATCTTTACTACGAAGTTCGGAACAAAACCAACGAAGTCAATAAAGAGATCATCAAATACATCCTTTCTCAAGAAGGCAAATCGGGTATTATCTATTGCCTGAGTCGCAAAAAAGTAGAAGAATTGGCAGCTACCCTTCAGGTCAACGGAATTTCTTGTCTACCCTATCATGCAGGAATGGAATCAGCGGTCAGAACCGAAAATCAGGATAAATTCCTGATGGAGGAGGTACAAATTATTGTTGCCACCATAGCCTTTGGTATGGGAATCGACAAGCCGGATGTTCGTTTTGTGATCCATTATGACATGCCTAAAAGTCTCGAGGGCTATTATCAGGAAACAGGGAGAAGTGGCAGGGACGGAGGTGAAGGTCAGTGTATCGCTTTTTATTCTCACAAAGACCTTGACAAATTGAGAAAATTCATGCAAGGTAAACCTATCGCTGAACAAGAAATTGGAAATCAATTGTTAGCAGAAACGCAAACATATGCCGAATCTTCGCTTTGCCGCAGGAAACTATTGCTTTATTATTTCGGAGAACAATACAAACAAGATAACTGTGGAAATTGTGATAATTGTATGAAACCAAAGAAAACAGTAGACGGTCAGGAGCTCTTAGTCTTGATTTTAGAAACGATTGTTGCTATCAGGGAAAGATTTAAAACTGAACACATCGTTGATATATTGAAGGGTAACGAAACTCCGGACGTCAAATCGTATCATCACAATGAACTCGAAAATTTCGAAGCAGCAGCCGATGAAGATGAAAGATTCTTGCACACCATCATTCGTCAGGCCATGATTTCCGGATTCATTACCAAAGAAATTGAAAATTACGGCGTACTAAAAATCACACCGGCAGGAAAAGCTTTCATAAAAAAACCCACAGAGTTTCTTGTAGTAAAAGATATTGAGTATGATGATGATGACGATGATGCCGTTGTGAAATCAGGGGGTGGAGGTACTTGTGCTGCAGATGACGTTTTGTTTTCTTTCCTGAAAGACTTGCGAAAGAAAATGTCAAAGAAACTTGGAGTGCCACCTTTTGTAATATTCCAGGATCCTTCCCTGGAAGCCATGGCAACGACCTACCCCATCACCATGGAAGAACTGCAAAATATTCCCGGGGTTGGACAAGGAAAGGCTAAAAGATACGGAGAAGAATTTCTAAAGATCATCAAAGAACATGTCAAAGAAAATGAAATTATACGTCCCGAGGATTTGCGTGTCAGGACAGTCGCCAATAAATCAAAATTGAAAGTGTCTATTATTCAGGCAATCGACCGAAAGATAGCCTTAGACGATTTGGCAGAATCCAAAGGATTAGATATCATGGAATTATTAGATGAAATTGAAGCCATCGTGTATTCAGGAACCAAGATAAATATCAATTATTTTCTGAATGAAGTGATGGAAGCCGATAAAATAGAAGAGATCTTCGAATACTTCAGTACTGCAGAAACCGACAAGATAGGTCCTGCCCTGGAAGAGTTAGGTGAAGATGATTTTGATGAGATTGAAGTAAGACTAGTAAGAATTAAATTTTTATCGGAAATCGGAAATTAATCACTATCCTCTTACTTTTTTTATAATGTTCATAATATCAATCGAACATCCTGTTACTTTCAAAAACAGTATAGATGGATGGATCACAAAAAATTACCACCAATTGAGTCCACTTAAAGAATTTCAAAAACAAAATAATTACACAAAATGAGTTTAAACATTATTGTACTTGCCAAGCAGGTGCCTGATACGCGTAATGTCGGAAAGGACGCTATGAAAGCGGATGGTACTGTTAACCGCGCTGCTTTACCTGCGATTTATAATCCGGAGGATTTGAACGCACTAGAACAGGCACTGCGTATCAAAGCTAAGTTTGAAGGCACCCAAGTGCATGTATTGACCATGGGTCCCGTACGTGCAGCCGAAATCATCCGCGAAAGCTTGTTCCGCGGTGCAGACGGCGGTTACTTGCTAAGCGGACGTGAATTTGCCGGTTCCGACACCTTAGCAACCTCTTATGCTCTCGCTGCTGCCATTCGTAAAATCGGTGAAGTAGATCTGATCCTTTGCGGTCGCCAGGCAATTGACGGTGACACAGCACAGGTCGGACCACAGGTTGCAGAGAAATTAGGCTTGCCCCAGATTACTTATGCTGAAGAAATTCTTCATATCTCCAAATCTGAAGTAACGGTAAAAAGAAGGTTGGAAAAAGGGATTGAAACCGTAAAAGGTCCTCTGCCTATATTGATCACTGTCAATGGATCTGCTGCCGGTTGCCGTCCTCGCCATGCCAAACTTACTTTGAAATACAAGAACGCCAAAACAGTAAGTGAACGTCAGGCTTCTTCTACGGATTACACAGAGCTTTTTGAAACGCATCCCTACCTCGATATTCCGGAATGGGGTGCTTCCGATATCGAGCACGAACCTCAATGGCTCGGACTTGCAGGATCTCCTACTAAAGTAAAACAAATTGAGAGCGTGGTGTTTACAGCTAAGGAAAGCAAACGTCTTACACCTGCTGATGATGAGATAGAAGATTTGATCAAGGAGTTGATTAGTAATCACACCATAGGGTAAAACGGTGTTTTATAAATGCCCAACTGCTGCGTTACTTTCGATATTCGGGCTCAGTCACGTACCTCAGTACGCTCCTTCGCCCTCAATCTCAGTGCCTTCATTTGGACACTTCTAAAACACCTTACTGTTTTTAAAAATATTTGTTTTGAGACATGTTTAAAACCAACAAACACGAATTTATGAGTAAAGACATTAATAATAACACAGAAAAACTGACATCCATTTTTTCAAAAAAGCTTGGAGGTAACATCTTTGTATATCTCGAAATTGAAGAAGGTGTGGTTGCAGATGTAAGTTTAGAGTTGCTGACCAAGGGACGTACCTTAGCCGACAAACAGAAATGTAAATTAGAAGCTGTTGCTGTAGGTTATCAGCTTGAAACAATAGGGGAGCAAGTGTTCCCATATGGAGTGGATACTTTGTATTTAGCTGATGACGAGCGCTTATCGCCTTATACCACATTGCCGCATACTTCCGTACTTGTGAATCTTTTCAAAGAAAAAAAGCCACAAATAGCATTGATGGGTGCGACTTCCGTAGGCAGGGATTTGGGTCCGCGGGTTTCATCAGCGCTGTTTAGCGGCTTGACTGCCGATTGTACGGCTTTGGAAATTGGCAGCTATGAAGATAAAAAAGAAAAAAAGGTTTATGAGGATTTGTTGTATCAAATTCGTCCTGCCTTTGGAGGTAATATCGTAGCTACCATTGTTAATCCTGATTGTCGCCCTCAAATGGCAACGGTGCGCGAAGGGGTTATGAAAAAAGAAATACGCGATAAAAATTATAAAGGAAAGACCATTCGGTTGGACGTATCCAAATATGTTGATGATGCTGATTTTGTGATTGGAGTGATTGAGCGTCACATGGAGAAATCCAAGATTAACCTCAAAGCTTCTCCCATCATTGTGGCAGGCGGTTACGGCATGGGCAGTGCTGAAAATTTCAACATGTTGTTTGATTTGGCTCATGTGTTGGGTGGTGAAGTAGGTGCTTCACGTGCCGCTGTGGATGCGGGATTCTCCGAACATGCCCGCCAGATTGGACAAACCGGTACAACAGTTCGACCAAAATTATATATCGCCTGCGGCATCTCCGGTCAGATACAACACATCGCCGGCATGCAGGAAAGTTCCATGATCATTGCCATCAACAACGACCCCCAGGCACCCATTAACACCATTGCCGACTATGTCATTACCGGCGATGTTGCAGAGGTGGTGCCGAAGATGATTAAGTTTTATAGGAAGAATTCAAAATAATTTAATTTTTAGTAGTTAGTAGATAGTAGTTGGTAGCTGGTAGTTGATTGGGGTAGAACAAATAAAAAGCGTTTTGATGAATCTACCTTATTTTTATAACCTGAATTATGAAAACTTATAATTTTGAACAATTGCAATTATGGCAATTGGCTCATGAGTTTGTTCTGGATGTTTATTCGTTAAGTAATAGTTTTCCAAAAGAAGAATAATTATTTGGAATAACTTCTCAACTCAAAAGAGCAGCCATATCGATTCCTGCTAATATAGCTGAGGGATACAGAAAAACCGGAGCTAAAGATAAACTTAGATTTTACAACGTAGCTTATGGTTCTGCCGGAGAGTGCCGATATTACATTATTCTAATAAAAGATTTAGAGTACATAAAAATTGAGACATACCAAACTTTAATAAATAAAATCGATAATATCTCAAAATTAATAAACGCGTACAGTAACGGAATAATCAAAAATACGACATAACCACCAACCACCAGCTACAAACTACTAACTACTAACTACAAACTACTAACTACTAACTACAAAAAAATATGAACTACTACAACAACAACCCGGCATTAAAATTCCAGCTTTCGCATCCCTTGATGCAGAAAATAGTTACCTTAAAGGAACAGAACTTTAGTGAAAAAGATGCGTATGATCATGCGCCTCGTGATTTTGAGGATGCCATTGACAATTATGAGCGGGTGTTGGAAATCATCGGAGAAATCTGTCATGACATCATTGCTCCTAACGCTGAAAGCATAGATCAGGAAGGACCTCAGGTAATCAACAATCGGGTGCAGTATGCCCGGGGAACGCAAGAAAATCATGAAGCTTTAACACAGGCCGGTTTGTATGGAATATCACTGCCGCGTAAATATGGCGGATTGAACTTCCCCATTATACCCTATGTGATGGCCGGAGAAATGGTGTCGCGTGCCGATGCCGGTTTTGCCAATATTTGGGGCTTGCAGGACTGTGCCGAAACCATCAATGAATTTGCTGATGAAGAAATCAAAGCTGAATTTCTGCCACGCGTTTGTCAGGGCGAAACTTGCTCCATGGACTTGACCGAGCCTGATGCGGGTTCTGACTTGCAGGCTGTACGGCTAAAAGCCACTTACGATGAACGCGAAGATATATGGTATCTGAACGGCGTAAAGCGCTTTATCACCAATGGTGATGCACATATCAAACTGGTACTGGCCCGTTCGGAAGAAGGTTCTACCGATGGAAGGGGCTTATCATATTTTGTAGCAGACAACAATTTTGATCATACAATCAAGGTACGCCGCATCGAAAATAAGTTAGGCATCAAAGGTTCGCCCACTTGCGAATTGGTGTTCACTAATACACCGGCAAAATTGGTTGGGACAAGACGATTGGGACTTATCAAATACGTCATGTCACTGATGAATGGAGCACGTTTAGGTGTTGGCGGACAATCGGTTGGTGTTTCGCAAGCTGCCTATGACGAAGCCTTGGCATACGCCAAAGACAGGAAGCAATTTGGTAAAGCGATCATCGAATTTCCGGCTGTATATGAAATGCTGTCATTGATGAAGGCTAAATTAGATGCTTCCCGTGCTTTATTGTATGAAACCTCCCGTTTTGTGGATGTGTACAAAGCGTATGAAGCCATTGAAGCAACCCGAAAACTGACACCGGAAGAACGTACCGATTACAAAGAATATCAGAAACTAGCAGATGCCTTTACGCCGGTTCTGAAAATGTTTTCCAGTGAATTTGCCAACCAGAATGCCTACGACAGCATACAAATACATGGCGGCTCGGGTTTCATGAAAGACTATGCCTGCGAACGCATCTATCGTGATGCCCGTATTCTAACTATTTACGAGGGGACTTCCCAGTTGCAGACAGTAGCAGCCATCCGCCACGTCACCACCGGTAACTACCTCAAACAGATCAGACATTACGAGGCTCAACCTATTAATCCGGAATTTCATTCCTTGCGGAAGAAGTTGATCACTATGACCAATTTGTTTGAAACAGCCACCAACAGGGTGTTAGATGCTAAAAATCCCGAATATACCGATTTTCAAGCGCGCCGTTTGGTTGAAATGGCCGGTCACATCATCATGACCTACCTGCTTATCATCGATGCCAGCCGCAATGATATGTTCCGCAAATCAGCGGAAATATATCAAAAATTTGCTGAGGTAGAAGTCAGGAAACACGCTACTTTCATTAAAAACTTTGAAATAGATCAAATTGATAAATACAAGATCGGTTAATATTAGTCTAATTACAGAAATTACCTTTTCAAGAAAAAAGCAGTATCTTTGCGGTTGAATTTTAATTTCTCATTAATATTATGAGTCAATTAAGTAGAATACTGGGGCAATACGATGCTCCTCAACAGGCTATGGCTCAAGGCGTTTATCCTTATTTCCGCCCAATTGAGTCTGATCAGGATACCGTTGTAAGCATCAACGGAAAACAAGTTCTGATGTTCGGGTCCAACAGTTATTTGGGACTTACCAACCATCCGCGTTTAAAAGAGGCAGCCATTAAAGCCGTTGAAAAATATGGTACCGGCTGTGCTGGATCACGGTTTTTAAATGGAACTTTAGACATTCACATAGAATTAGAACATCGGCTGGCTCAGTTAGTCGGGAAAGAAGCTGCTTTGGTTTATGCCACAGGTTTTTCCGTTAATGCCGGTGTGATCCCCTGCCTCACGGGGCGTGAAGATTATCTGATTTTTGATGATTCCGATCACGCTTCTATCATTGAAGGGAAAAGATTATCCTTCTCTAAACAACTGAAATACCGGCATAACAACATCGAGGATTTGGAACGCTTGCTCAAGAAGTGCGAGCCGGAAAAAACGAAAGTTATTGTTGTGGATGGGGTTTTCAGTATGGAAGGAGATGTTGTAAAACTACCCGAGATAGTAGCTTTGTCAAAAAAATACAATGCCTCCATCATGGTGGATGAAGCTCATTCTCTCGGTGTTTTTGGCAAAACGGGAGCAGGTATATGCGAACATTTCGGTGTTATCGACGATGTGGACCTGATCATGGGTACCTTCAGCAAATCCTTAGGAACCATCGGCGGATTTATAGCTGCAGATGAAAATATCATCAATTTTTTAAAACATCATTCACGAACCTTGATATTCAGTGCATCCATCACTCCTGCTTCCACAGCTTGCGTGATAGAAGCACTCAACGTCATGAAAGAAGAAACCTGGCGACAAAAGAAGCTTTGGGAAAACACTGAAAGAGCAAAATCGCAATTCGTAGGGCTGGGGTTTGATACGGGAGTTTCGGAAACGCCTATTATTCCTTTGTATGTGCGTGATAACACCAAAACCTTTATGCTGACGAAAATGCTGATGGAAGATGGCGTGTTTATCAACCCGGTAGTATCGCCGGCAGTCCGCTCTGAAGACACTTTGATTCGTTATTCCTTGATGGCGACTCATACCTTCGAGCAGATTGATGAGTCTGTGGAAAAAATCGCAAAAGCGGCAAGGGCACTGGGGGTTATTTAAAACACCTCCGAGACACAAAAAGCCAACTATCTCACAATGATTTAGTTGGCTTAATCTTATTAATTAATGAACATCCCTACAAAAGAGATAGATGGATTACTGTAGGAATAAGTATAAATTCGTGTGATACCGCAACGGAAAAAGCGGAAGTAGAAAGATGGTGAATAGAATACTCCCATACATTCTTATGGATATCTTATTCAGATATTATATCAATCAGAGCCATGGAGTTTCCATGGCTCTGATTATTACGTTATAAAAGGTCTGCAAACCCTAAGAAAGTCTTTTAAAATTGTACTGTGTTTGCACACAAGTTTTAATTGTTAGAACACAACCTTAAACTCAACCCTTCTGTTTTTAGCTCTTCCTGCTGCAGTGCTATTGTCAGCAACCGGCATGGTTTCGCCATATCCTTTTGATGTCATTCTGTCTTCGTTGATACCTTTACCAACAAGATACAGTTTAACTGCATCAGCACGTTGCTGAGACAATACAAGATTTTTATAGTCATCACCCTGACTGTCACTATGACCACTGATCTCAAGTGAATAAGCCGGATTCAGCTTCATTATATCAGCAATCATATCCAAGATCTGATAGGATGATTTTTTTATTACATCTTTACCTGCTTCAAACTGAATTCCTTGTAACGCTTTGGTGAAAACTTTTTTGGTTTCTTCTTTTACTTCGGGGCAACCTTTGTTTGCAGCGATACCAAACTCTTCAGGACATTTGTCCAGATAATCAGGTATACCATCTCCATCACTATCAATCGGACAGCCATCTGCATCTACTTTAACGCCTTCAGGTGTTCCTTCACATTTATCCAGATAATCGGGTACACCATCTTTGTCGCTATCAACCGGACAGCCATCTGCATCTACTTCAATGCCTGCAGGTGTATCGGCGCATTTGTCCAGATAATCAGGCACACCGTCTTTATCACTATCAAACGGGCAGCCATCTGCATCTACTTCAACGCCTTCAGGTGTTCCTTCACATTTATCCAGATAATCAGGTACACCATCTTTGTCACTATCAACCGGGCAGCCATTTGCATCTACTTTAACGCCTGCAGGTGTATCGTCGCATTTGTCCAGATAGTCAGGCACACCGTCATTGTCGCTGTCAATCGGACAACCATCTTCGTCAACCTCTACTGCCGGAGGAGTATCTAAACATAAATCCCTTTTATCAGGCACTCCGTCTTTGTCTTTGTCCGCTGTATTCCCTATTGTAAAGATAAAGCTTAATACATGTTTTCCGAATTGGTCGTTTCCATCCACTTTTTGATAGATTGGCTTATCAGCACCTCTGTTTTCATCACGAAGGTCTTTGTTGGTGAAATTATAAACATATTTGTACTGTATGGCAAAACGATTACTTATTTGATATTTCAAACCGGCACCCAGAGGGACAATTAAATCCAATCCATCTGTAACCCTTGCCGGATATCGTTCTGCTTCCACTCTAAAGTTGTCATTGTAAGCGGCTAAACCAACCCCTAAAGAAAAGAATGGGTAGAATTTTGCTTTTTTACTCAGGATGTAGCCATTGTTAAATTTATAGTCCAAGTGTAAATCGGCATCGACCTTTCTAACCAGAAATCGATCAACGTCACTTAAATAATAACCATAATCTCCATAACTACCCCCAATTCCGATGTTGAATGAAGGATTCAGGTACATAGACAGATTAAGACCACCTCCCAGATAAGCATTATTGAATTTCCACAATCCACTACCATAGTCTCCTTTGTAATCATTGTTGATTAGATTAAAGTCCAATGCAAATTTGTTATCAGCAGTCTGTGCAAATAACAAAAATGAAAAGAACCCAGCCAAAACAGTCAATAAAAATCTTTTAGTTTTCATGATTCTTTTTAATTAAATAAAGTGAATAATTAATTTTATTATAAAAAAGTGATTAAGTTTCGAAAAAGTGATTAAGTTCCGAAAAATAATAATATGATCAATTACAGTAAATGTTTGCTTATTAACAAATGTGGATCAGAAGATAAATTTTACTCTCTAATTTGATTTCGCAAGGATAAAAATTACTTAACTATCCATATTGATTGTCAAATATCTCAATCATAGTTACTTGTCGTTGTTTTGACGATAAACGCCAATCTGATAGAAGCCGTAAAGGTACAACATATTTTTTTAAAAAAAAACATTTGTGAACATTTTTACTGTTGTTGTGTTGTATGTTTCACAAAATCAGTTAGTTGTTTAGGAAAATAATAAAGATGAATTGTACGACTACCCGATTGAATACCATTCAGTTAAAACTATTCAATACTATCGCATCACTCGGTATTCGGTTTCCTTCCCTTAACCACGCACCGCAGAACACGGAACTCACGATCCCAAATGTCGAAAGTCACTAAACAGTTGAACAATATGAGACACCGCCCTTTTCAAACTGTGATTTTTCCGGAAACAAGTTTTCCAAAAAGGGACGGATCAATGTCCTGTTTTCATTGGTTGCACGCTCTGTATCGTTCAGGCAAAACAAATCTGACTGATAACGATCCAAGTATTCCTGAAAATTACCCCTGTGTACACGAATGCGGCAGGATGTTTTTCTTGTCACATATTTCAGATGAGCACGACTGACAGCTAAAGTATAATAACTAAATATAATGCGCTGAATATCTTCATCAGTCCTGAATTGATGAGTAAAAGTCACTTGAAGTTCCTCTTTAAAAACCTTCTCTACCACCATTGCAAAATCACTTTTTCTGTATGCATCTATGTTGTGATGAGAAACTCCGGGATAATATACACCAAATTTTTTCTTGATCAGCATGATGGCCCTATCTATGCTTTTTCGGTATGTATTGGTTCTGATATTCATCAATTTTTTAAACCTGCTCTCCACACGCTGGAAGGGTAAATACTGCAATCTGACAATCGGAAATTCTTCTTTGCCGAAAAAAAACGAAGGTGCCAGATCCGCATTTACAAACATATCATCGTTGGCATACAAGAAATATTCACTCAAGCCCGGAATGCGATACAGAAAAAATTCAATTACACATGAATTAAAACAAGGCAAAGCCTCCGGAGGCATTATTTCCCGGTGATCTACAATGGTAATTTTGGGATGCTGAGTTTCTAACCACGAAGGTTTTTGATTGTCGGTAACAATAAAGATATTACGTACCCAGGGTAAATGTTTCTCAACCGAACGCAGCGAATATTTCAACTCGTCATTGTTTGCATAACGACCGGCAGTATCAATGGTAGTTCCGTCATTTCTGCCCGCCAATGCAGCTTGTTGCTTAGCCCGCCAAAGCGGATCACTTCCGTCCACCCAAAGATATACTAGGTCAATTTGTTTTATGTATTCCGACATCTGAAAATTATGATAAAAACTCCCCGATGCAATGTTTCAGCTGTCGGAGAGCCTTTTTGAAATACTGATTCAAAGATATATAATTTTCTTATTTTTTCATCTGTTGTACTTTACTTATTTTTTATCTGTTGACCAAAACCCTCGCAAAAACATCACGACAATCCTAATTATCAAGCACTTATTCTTCTTTCTTAATTTCAGCACAAATGGACATCTTTTACCTTTTGCCATCTCCATTTTTACCTTTTGCACTAAAGCAGGAAATCAAAGTTTAAAAATTAAAAACTACCTTTGTGTCTTGTATTTTAGATGTTTATTATTAAAAACAAGATTTGTTATATGAGTCACATAAAAAGATTACTGTTTTTGCCCCTTTTCCTCATAGCAATTTCAGTCGCAAAAGGTGATGAAGGCATGTGGATGCTTCCATTGATTGAGCAACTCAATATTCAGAAAATGCACAATATGGGATGCTGCTTGACGGCTGAAGACATATACAGCGACACCAACATCAGTATGAAAGATGCAGTGGTTGTTTTTGGCGGAGGTTGCACAGGGGTAGTGGTATCCAACCAAGGACTGGTCCTTACAAACCACCATTGCGGATATGGTGACATTCAAAGGTTGAGCACAGTAGAACATAATTATTTAAAAAACGGCTTCACTGCCCAAACATTAGCGGATGAGCTTCCGGTACCCGGACTTACCGTCAAGTTTTTGGTCAGCATTACGGATGTCACCGAACGTGTCTTGGGAGCTCTTTCCGACGACTTAGATTTCAATGTCAGAGTATCAAAACAAGATTCAGTAATCCAAGTTATCAGGAATGAATACAGCAAAGACAACAACTACATTGTACAAGTAAATTCCTTTTACAGCGACAATGAGTTTTATGTGTTTGTCTTAGATGAATTTAAAGATATTCGCTTAGCCTATACGCCACCCTCCTCCATCGGAAAATATGGGGGAGACACCGACAACTGGATGTGGCCCCGGCACACGGGTGATTTTACTGTGTTTCGTATTTACGCCGATTCTTTGGGTAGACCCGCTGTATATCACGCAGACAATATTCCCTACAGTCCTAAAAAGGTAATTCCCATTGCCACTCAGGGTTATCAGGAAAATGACTTCGTCATGATATTGGGAAATCCGGGCAGCACTTCACGTTACCTGACCTCATACGGTATTAACAACCGCATTTATACCATAAATCAATCCCGCATTGATGTGCGTGGAGCAAAACAAACTGTGTGGGAATCGTTCATGCAAACTGATGAAGCCATCCACATAGCTTATGCCGGGAAATATGCCGGCAGTTCCAATTACTGGAAAAACAGCATAGGCATGAATCAATCCGTTGAAAAACTAAAGATTTTAGATAGAAAAAAAATGGAGGAAGAAGCTTTTGAAAAACAAATCAAAACCATGCCTCTTTACGCTGAAAAATACAGAAACGTGCTCCCTGCACTGAAACGAAATTATGAGTTAATTTTCCCTTTGCTGCACGCTTCTTCTTATCTGAGAGAAGCCCTGCTACTTGGCGTTGAAATGCCGCGTATCGCTTCCGAACTTCAAGGCTTGGAAAACAGTAATCTGCCTTTTGATTCCATCAAGCATCAATCCAGGAAAATATATAAAGATTATATACCTGAAGTAGATGAAGCGACTTTTGCAGTCATGTTGAAAACTTATCGGCAATATGTTGATGAGCGTTTTCTACCTTCTATATATCAACAGATTGATAAAAAATTCAAAGGTGATTACCGGCGGTACGCACAACATGTGTACAGTCGCTCAAGTTTTACAAGTCATGATAAATTTTGCAAAAGACTGAAAGCCAAGAGAATTGACCTGGACAATGATCCCGCTTTACAATTCCACGCAGCGGTTATAAAAACCCTGAGTGAGTTGAATAGCCATTCTTATTATACAAGCTTAGATTCTATTCAACATTTGAATCGCATGTTTGAAGCAGGCTTGAAAGCGATGAATTTAACAGATCAAGACAAGCAATATCCCGATGCCAATTCCACCATGCGTATGACTTACGGAACTATTGGCGGCTATCAACCGACAGACGCAGTGACATACAACTATTTTACCACTGCCGAAGGAGTACTGGAAAAAGATATCCCGAACGACAGGGAATTTCATGTTCCGCAAGAATTAAAGGCAGTTATTCAACAGCAAGATTTCGGGACTTATGCAGATAAAACATCCGGTAAACTCTTCGTGAATTTTTTGTGTAATACGGACATAACGGGCGGCAATTCCGGAAGTCCGGTTTTCAATGCCCATGGAGAATTATTAGGTCTGGCATTCGATGGCAATTGGGAAGCCATGAGTGGCGACATCATCTTTGAACCGGAGTTGCAACGCGCTATCTCCGTCGATGTACGATACATGCTTTTTGTTATGGAGAAAATTGGCGGGGCGGAAAGGCTGATTGAAGAACTAATGACGAAGCGTTGAAGTTAAGTGGCTAGTAGTTAGTAGTTAGGAAGTTAAAGAAGTTATTTTTAGTAGTTAGTAGTTGGTAGCTGGTAGTTAGGAAGTTAGGGAAGTTAAACATTCAACAACTCAACGATTAAACAGTTAAACGATTCAACATTACACACTACACATTACACACTACACATTAAACATTAAACATTAAACATTAAACATTAAACATCAAAACGACACCGCCCCTCCCAGCATAAAATTAATTCCCTGCATCTCATAACCATAGAATTCCTGGTATTTACTGTTCAGCAAGTTGTTTAATTGTGCAAAAGCTGAAAAGGTTTTATTGAACGTATAAGTTGATCCTAAATTGATGTCAATTTTCGGGTTCATTTTAAAAGGGTTGTCGCCTAATTTAGCGTAACGTTCTCCTACATAAAATGCCGTAGCCATAACCTTTAGGTTTTTATTGATCCTGACATCTGTCGAGAAATCTACTTCAAGGGCAGGCTTCATCCAGGCATAAGCTTCCGTTTTTACGTTCCAGGCATTATAAACACCCTTCAACTGCAAATTCACTATATCTTTATGGTTATAATTTATACGCATACCGGTTTTGAATAAAGATGCATTGCTGTAAAGCACATCAAACCTGTTGATAAATAAATTGGTAAAATCACCCAGATCAGTACCTGAAGCATATGCTTTATTCACATAAAAATACTGATCGACTATGTATCTGTAATCCACAAAAGCATCAATTAAAACGGGATGCAATGGTTTCAACTTAAATCCGAAATACGGATTCACGGGAGTATAAACATCTTTCACCCTTAAGTCATGATAAACATAAGGATTTTCGGCATAGATGGTATTTAAGTTCGACAGTTTAAAATCACCAACGACGCCGCCATACAGCGAAAGCCATTTCGGGAACACGCACCATTCACCGCTCACGTCAGGCATGGGATTAAAGACACGACCGTGCACAATAGAAAAAATAGTCTTTAAACCGGCGCGCAGATACCAATTATCTCCTTCCATCAGGTAATACGGGTTTAGAGAAAGGACTGCATAATAATTCCAAAAATTAATTTGAGTCAATTCTTTCGCACCATAAAAAAGATTTTTAAAATCCACATCCACTCCCAGACGATGAGCGCCCAAAGCCATATCAAACCCATAATTCGCTTTCACTATGGTTTCTTTCAATCCGCCATTGACATCCATGAACTCATAATTCAACTCACCCATATGCTTCGTTCCAACAGCGGCCGGTAATGACCGAAAACCTATTTGGGCATGATACCGCCACATCATTTTATTCAAGGGATTATTTGCCAAATCACCCAGATTAATGGTCTGTGGTGTGCGCGTAATCTCGGTTAAATTTTGCTCCGTATAATCAGGAAAAGGTTCTGAAATTGTGCTGATATGATTATTTAAGTCAATGGTGTCTCCCATTATTCCATGGAAATTATCTCCGTAGTAATTGAAGAACCTGTGCGATACGCCTGCCTCCGCGTACAAATCATAACTTGTAAAATAATGGTTGTATGCCAGGTTTGCCCGGCTGAACGCATGTTGCTTTTTTCCGAATGTTCCAAGGTGATTCAACCTCAAATCCAAGCGATCTTTTTCTTTGTTGATCATGGGCAAAGCCAGTTCACCCAAGGTATTCCAATAGTTGCCGGCTCCCAATCTGAGAAAAGCTTCTCTGGGAGATTTCATAGGTTCATGTTTAACCTGCTCGGCAGACAGGGTGACGATCTGCCTGTCCAAGGACAAAGGTTGATAAATTTCCGAATAATCTACCCGTCCTTTTTTTGTATCTATCTGAAAAACTTCCGGGATACCGGTAATCTTACCTGCATCTTGAATAACTGGTTCGAAATCTCTTTCTACCGTTATGTTTCTATCGATTTGTGCAACTCCTGTATGAATCGTTAAAAACGCCAATACAATGATCCAATATTTTTGATGAGTTATCATATGCTGTTTAAATTTATGAAACCATAACAATCAATTAATTAATAACCTTCGACTTTTCCCTTCTGGAGATAGCATCCAACCGGGTTGTTATCATCTCCTGAATATCATCGTCTACCTTGTAATTACGCTGCAAACTTAATAAGTACTGCTTGGCCTGGAAATCTTGTTGTTTTGACTGATATATATCTGAAAGCAAGACAAAGCTCCGGGCTAGCCAATACTGAAAAGGGGTATTCTTCTTGGCAAAGTCTAAAATTTCCTTTTCAGATTCATCTAATTTCCATTCCGTGAAATAAACCTGAGCCGTCAAATACTTCGACTCGGCACCTATGGCAGTTCGGGTGTCTGTGGAAAGCCACTTCAAATCCTCCAGTGCAATATCCAATTGTTTGGTAGCAATATAAGCCTTAGCCCTATAGTATCTTGCTTCATTCAACACTTCAGACCCCGATTTGGAATCAGACACTATATCATGCGCAATACCGATTATTTTCTGGTAATCTTTCAGTTGAAAGCTGCTACGCAATATACCTAAGCGGGCAATGTTTTTCCTTTCGCTTGTTTGAGCAATTTGAATCAATTCTTCAAAATATTCCAAAGCTGCACCATACCTTTTCTGATCATAGGTAATTTCGGCTGAACGAGTCAGGGCTTCTTCCATATACTGATTCCCTTGTATCATTGTCAGTTGTTGATATTCTGAAAGGGCATGTTCATAATCTTCTAATCTGTAGTAACTGTCAGCAATATGAAACTGTGCCGCCGTACAATATTTGCCTCCCGGACAATAATTATTCAAATAGGTGCGGAAACCCGTAATGGCCTGTTTATAAGAAGAGTTCATGTATTGTTTTTCAGCAGCGATGTAACTAATTGAATCTTCATGGCTTACACTGATGCGAGAAGACTTCATGTCCAGTGAATTAACATAAGCCAAATAGGCCGGAACATCATTCATTTCAATGTAAATACCTTCTAAACTCTGTAAAGCCGTGAAAGCTTCCACTGATCCGGGATATTGAGCCACAACTGCTTTGTAAGCTTTGATTGCCTCCGGATATTTTTCCTGATTCTGATAGATCATGCCAATTTCATAAGCTGCACTGCGTGCCATATTACTGTTGGGCAATAAGTCCAACAAACGGCGGTAAGCATTCAAAGCCTCTGCGTCGTTTCCTAACATGATATAGGCCCTTCCTATTTCATACAAAGCATCATCTGCAAACTCAGACTTCGGATAGTTTTTCACCAAATCATTCAGGCGAGAAATTTTCGTACTGTATTTTTTTTGTAAACCGGCTACATATCCACTTTGGAACAGGGCATAATCACCGGTATTGGGACTCAGGTTTGCGGATCGGGTATAAGTTAACTCTGCATTGCGGAAGTCTCTGTCATAAAAATAGCAATCCCCAATGCGATTTAATGCATCAGCAAAAACATCCGATTTTTTGTTGCGTTCAAGTGTGGTATAACGTTCGAAATACTCTTTTGCCAACCTGAAGTTCTTCCGGGAAAAATACGCGTAACCCATACCATAATGTGCAGACACGTAATTATCGCTTCTCTTTGCGTCAGGCAATCTGAAAAAGGCATTTAAATCATCAATGCTGTTTTCATGCATTCCCAATCTGTAAAAACTTTCAGAGCGCCAATAATAACTTTCGGGTGCATAAATTCCGACGGGAAGATTTTGGATAGACAAGGTGAAATAATCCACTGCCTTATTAAAATCCTGACGAGCAAAAGCTTCTGTTCCAAGCTGATAAAGAATATACTGCTTGGCCTCTAAAATTTTCTCGTTGGGACGGGCAACTTTTTGGATAGATTGGTAAGCCACTTCATAATTTTTAGTAGCCATATACTCCATGGCCAGATAATTCTTGACTTTATCAGCATCCTTTGAGTTTGGGAATTCTTCCAGGAATTGCTCCAGGGCACTAATAGATTCACCGAATGCTGATGTGGTTTCATAAGTTGTCAGCGCATAATTCAACAAAGCTTCTTCACGCACCTGTTTGTCAAAATTTGTCCGCAAAGCTGCTTCAAAAGCCAAACGGGCATTTTCCTTATCATTGGCTCTGATATATGCATTTCCAAGATGCAAATAGGCATTTTCCGTCATGGCATCAGGCTCCGTGGTTACCCGTTGAAAATACGGGATGGACGAATAGTGCCTGTTTAGGCGAATGTGCGCTATCCCCAACATATACAAATCATTACGCAACATCTGTGGCGAAAGGCTCTCATATTTTTTCAAATAATTGATGGCATCCTCATACTGACCTTCTGCATAGGCCACTTCTCCTTTAATACGGTAGATTTCAGCATTATCAGGATGATTAGGATAATGCGTTGTGATGAATTCATATCTTTCGTTCATCTCATTCCTGATCCCCAGGAAATAATAAATCTGGAACAGGTAAAAAGCAACTTTTTCCTTGTAAACCTCACTGTCTTCCAAACTCAGGAATTCAGGCAAAGCGGCAGAATAATTCTGCAATGCATACTCTGTGTAAGCATAATAATACTTGGCATCTTCCCGCCGCTGAAATTTCTCGTCTTTTAAGTCTTTAAAAATCACCAGAGCTTCATGATGAGACCCGGTTCCAAGCAATGCATAAGCCTTACAAAACAGAAAATTCAGTTTCTCTCTGCGATTGAGACGTTTCTCATTGACTTTATTGAAATAACTCAAGGCATCCTCAAATTGGTCTTCCTCATACAAAAGAATACCAAGCATAACATACAGCTTATCAATAAAAGGAGTATAAGGATTCGAAGCCAAAAAATGCTGGATTAAAGAAAATGTATGCTGTTGTCTCAACTCAAAAGCATTGGCAATCAGATAATATTCTGCTTCATGCCTCTGACCGGCCTGTATCTTATCCGTTGAGTTTAAAAACTCTTCAAAACTGCGATAAGAAGCCACGTATTTCTGCTGGTCAAACAGCTCTTTACCTTGTTCAAACAAACGGTCCGAATGTGTATAAATCAATGTTTGTTGGGCATGACTGCTTGTGAATACCACAAACAGCAACAATATCAATAGAATCTTTTGCATATGGTTCATAATCTATTTTTGTTTGCCGTATGGACAAATGCATCACATACTTTAAGTGTTTAAAAACTTTCCTGCAAATTTACGGGATTTTATTGAAAAAATGGCAGTTAATCTACCCGTCTATAAAACAACATCATCTTTTTGGAGTTTTCGGATTCTTTAAGTACGGAATCATCGTAAATTATAAGTTTTTCAGTCTCAAAATATCCATTTAATTCAGTGTCATCATCCAATGTGAAATCAAACTCAAAACGGATGGTTTCATGATCGGTATAGCTCACCATCATGCTGCCTTCTACTATGAATTTTCGGGTTGTTAGTTGCTCAGCTTTTTCGATGAAGTGAATGCACGCACCCCTATCCATCTCGAGCCTGTCTTCTTTAAACAGGCTGCCGGGTTCTATGGTCATGGCTTCCCGGGAAGCAGATACCGTATATGTTCCTTCAGGAAATATGGTATCGGCAGGCGAAACGAAAATATCATCCAAGTACAAGTATTGACCAAAACCGGTCAATTGACCTTTTTCGTTTAGTTGTAAGGAATCGGTGAAAGCTTGCAGACTAAGCACATGATTTTCAATATTATAGTTGGCGTAGCAATCACCCCAAAAGTATGCTTGACCCCATGTAAACACAGGATTGGTCTCATACACGTATTCAGTTCTGATCTTTCTTTCGCAAGATTGCAAAATCAGCAACGACATCAAGCAATAAAGTGGAATTAAATGTTTCATTTACAATGTATTATTTATATCAGACCTGATGTATCTTACAGGATACCATGCTGCAAAGAATCCCAACGCAAGCACCGTAAAGAAAACCAATAATATATCCGAAAATTGTATGACAACAGGGTAATTCTCAATGATAAATCCCGGTCCGAGTTTGATAAATCCAATTTTTTCCTGCAGGAATGAAAGTATGGTACCTATGATGATACCGACAACGGCTCCCACGGCTGATATCATCCATCCTTCGAACAAGAATATTTGTCTGATGAGCTTTTGGTCAGCCCCTAAGTTTCTTAGGGTTATTATATCTTCTTTCTTATCAATGATCAACATGGATAAAGAGCCGATGATGTTGAAACTGGCAATCAGCAATATAAAGCTAAGGATTAAATAAGTAATCCATTTTTCTACCTGCATGATTTTAAAGTAAGCTTCTTGCTGTTCATACCTGTCTTTAACGAAAAACTCATCTCCTAAAAGCTTTTGCAACTCATTTTTTACCTTTTGCGCATTTGCAGAAGGTAAAAGTTTCAGTTCCACGGCACTCACATCATTGACTTGATATTCGAATAATGCCCGTGCCAAATCTAAAGACACCAGCACATACTGGTTGTCATATTCATTTTGTTGCACGGAAAAAATACCGGAAATAAAAGTGCCCGATTGATTGAAACTTTGATCAGGACGTAATAAGTTTATTTTGGAAGTTCGTTTGGGCGCATAAATATACAGTGGGTCAATAGCATAAGCATTCAATCCTAAAGTTACGGCAATACCAGCACCTACCACGGAGCGTTCGAAAGCCCCGTCGTAAAGCATAAATTCCCCGTCAAACATGATGCTGTCGATACGTGTCATTTGTTTAAAATCATCCGATACACCCTTTACCAACACCGGCATTTGTTTTTCCTTGTAGCGTAACAAAGCATTTTCTTCGACAACTTCTGTAAAGACAGCAATGCCTTCCGACTTTTTCACCGCCTCGAATTCAGGCGTATCTATGCTGAATTGCTTACCCTGTTTTAGTGTAATCTGCAAATCCGGATCGAAAGCAGAAAATAAGTCGGAAAAGAGCAATTCAAAACCATTAAAGATTGATAATACAACCACCAAAGCAATGGTTCCAATAGCTACCCCTGCGGAAGATATTCCCGAAATCACGTTGATGGCATTGTGCGACTTCTTTGAAAAGAGGTACCTGCCCGCAATTCTCAAACTGAATTTCAGTCTGCTCAAGCTATTTCTTATGTTTCTATATTCACCCAAGTTCTTCCTCAGTAAGCGGAGATGGCGGGTCGCTTTTCAGCAACCTATCAATATTTTCTAAATAATCAAAACTATCATCTATATGAAAAATCAACTCGGGAATAATCCGCATATTCCTTACCCGTCTGCCCAAATCATAACGAATTGATTTGGCATCAATGGCAATCTTTTCCATTACTTCAACTTTTTTTTCACTGGGGAAAATGCTTAGGCTGGTGTGTGCGATGCTTAAATCCGGAGTAATATTTACTTTGGTTACACTTATGAGAATACCTTTCATTTTCCGGGCATAAAGCATAAATATCTCACCCAACTCCTTTTGGAGCATGCGTGCTATTTTTTCTTGTCTTGTTGATTTCATAATGTATTAATTATTTTATCTGCTCCTACTCCCATCTTTGAAAAAGCAAACCATTTCTTTCCTAAGTCTTTAAGCGATGCCCCGATATGATAAACATCCTGATTATCAATGATAATAAAACGGTCGTGCGACTTATTAAATTGCGTAATCAAAATGGCTTCGTATTGAGAATTGTGTTTCTGCAAATCAAGTTTCAACTGTTCTGAAATTTTTTGTGTATAAATCTCACATTTTACATTCTTAGAACGCTTTGTTAACATCAAAAGTACACTTTCATCCACATAATTATCTATCAGTACAATTGACTTTTTCGCCTTTTTTATCAAATCATTGACAAACACATACGCATCAAAAATCTGCCCGTCAAAGAAAATTCCCTGCACAGGCGGAAGTGCCGTACGAAGTGCACTAAAAATTTTCTCAATGTTCTCATCTGTCTTAAGTTGTTTTCTTTCTAAATTATCCAATCTATTCAAAAGCAATGAATTAGAAAGGATAAAACTTCTCATTTTAACGAAAGCATTGATAATTTGGATGCTTACACTTACGGCTATGTCACTCTTTAAAACAGCGGATAACATCGCAACACCTTGCTCTGTGAAAGCATATGGTGGCGAAACTGAATGTTTTAATGTATGTAACCGGTCACAATTTGTTACCAGTTCATTCATCTCACTATCGTTGAGTTGAAATCTAAACGTATCGGGAAATCGATTGATATTGCGCTTTACTGCTTGATTGATTACCTTTGTTTCAACACCATAAAGCTCTGCTAAATCTCTATCAATCATTACTTGCAAATTCCTGAATGAAAAAATACGATTTTCTATTTCTTGTTGAGATAAAATTATCATAATTAAAATACAATTTTTCAAGATTTCTACGATTTCTACTTGAATCACAATCTAAACATGCTACCTACTGTTAATGCTCTCTATCCAATTATCGCAAATTTTGCAACAGTCTAAATGATTACTGAGCTTGTGCAATTTTTGCACAAGTTGGATTTTTACGTAAATTATTGCACATTGCTAATCTATTTGTCTCTTTAATAAACCAACCGCAAATATCATCAAAATCATAGAAATCAAAAAAATCATCGTTCAGACTTTATACTTTCCATTCGAAGCCATCTTTAGTATCCTTCACTTGAAATCCTAAAGCTGTCAGTTCATCGCGGATTTTGTCGGAAGTTGTCCAGTCTTTGTTCCTCTTCGCTTCAAGGCGAATATTCAGTAGCAAATCAACAGCTTTGCGATAAGCTTCTATACCTTCAGACGCTGTTTCGGCAGGCTGTAATCCCAAAATATCCTCTACAAAAAGTTTAAATACCGACTGCAACTCATCCAAATCTTCTTGCGAGATGGTCTCTTTTCCATCGTGAACGAGATTGATAATACGCAGACTTTCAAACAGATGTGAAATAACGATCGGCGTATTTAAGTCGTCGTTCATAGCTTCCTTACACTTTTCTCGCAAGTTACCGATTTCAATACTTGATTTTTCGCTTGCTTTCAAGTTTTGTAATCGAGCGTACGCTTCCATAAGCCTTTCCAAACCTTTTTCAGAAGCCTCTAAAGCCTCACTGCTAAAGTCAACCGTGCTGCGGTAATGTGCTTGCAGGATGAAAAAGCGAATGGTCATCGGACTGAAAGCCTTGGTCAACAAAGCATGCCCGCCTGTAAAAAACTCACCCAAAGTGATGAAATTACCGAGCGACTTGCCCATTTTCTGTCCATTGATGGTAATCATATTGTTGTGCATCCAATATCTTACCGATTCCTTTCCATGAGCAGCTTTCGATTGTGCAATTTCACATTCATGATGCGGAAAAATCAAATCCATTCCGCCCCCGTGTATGTCAAATTCTTCCCCTAAATACTTGGTACCCATGGCAGAACACTCTATGTGCCAGCCCGGAAAACCTTCACTCCACGGACTTTTCCAGCGCATGATATGTTCCGGAGCTGCTTTCTTCCACAAAGCAAAATCGGTACTTCGGCGCTTTTCGCTTTGTCCGTCCAAAGCACGCGTGGTTTCCATCATCTCGTCTATATCTCTTCCTGAAAGCTTGCCGTAATGATGGTCACGATTGTATTTTTCCACATCAAAATATACGGAACCATTGCTTTCGTAAGCATAGCCGGCATCCAAAATCTTCTGTGTAAACTCGATCTGCTCCATGATATGCCCGGACGCATGCGGCTCTATGCTGGGCGGCAGTACATTAAGCATCTCCATGGCTTTGCGGTAACTGTTGTAATAATACTGCGCCACCTCCATGGGCTCCAACTGATCCAGGCGCGCTTTCTTCGCAATTTTATCTTCGCCTTCATCTCCATCATTTTCGAGATGTCCGACATCCGTTACATTTCTCACATACCTTACCTTATACCCTAAGTGCCTCAGATACCTGAAAAGGATATCGAAAGTGATGGCTGGACGCGCATGTCCCAAATGGGGATCGCCGTACACGGTCGGACCGCAAACATACATCCCCACATTTGGTTCGCGAATAGGAATAAACCGCTCTTTCTTACGCGTCAATGTGTTATAAATATGTAATTGATGTTCCATATGATTTAAAATAATGTACCTATATCACTTGATCTGATTTTCCCTAAATGTTTGTATGCCAAATCGGTTACCTCCCTGCCCCTGGGCGTTCTTTTCATAAATCCTTCTTTGATCAGGAATGGCTCGTACACCTCTTCTATGGTGCCCGGATCTTCGCTTAAAGCCGTTGCAATGGTATTTAAACCCACCGGTCCGCCATTGAATTTCTCAATGATGGTCGTCAGAATTTTATTATCAATTTCATCCAAACCAAACTTATCTATATTCAGTGCTTCAAGGGCGTATTGTGAGATTTTTAAGTCTATATGTCCATCGCCCTTTACCTGTGCAAAATCGCGCACACGCCGGAGCAGAGCATTGGCAATACGCGGAGTGCCACGACTTCTGCTTGCAATCTCTTTAGCTGCATCCTCGGCAATGGGAATGTTCAATAATCCTGCGGAACGTTTAATGATGCCAGTGATCACTTTTGCATCATAATACTCAAAATGGCAGTTGATGCCAAATCGGGCGCGTAACGGAGCTGTCAGCAAACCACTGCGGGTAGTCGCGCCGATCAAGGTGAACGGATTCAACTCCAACTGAATAGAACGGGCAGAAGGACCTTTATCAATCATGATATCAATGCGGTAATCCTCCATCGCGGAATAAAGATACTCTTCCACAATCGGACTGAGGCGGTGGATCTCATCAATAAATAACACATCATTGGTTTCCAAACTGGTTAACAAACCTGCCAAATCACCAGGCTTATCCAGCACGGGACCAGACGTAATTTTAAGTCCTACGTTCAACTCATTGGCGATGATGTACGAAAGGGTCGTTTTGCCCAAGCCCGGAGGTCCGTGCAACAACACATGGTCCAACGACTCCCCACGCATGCGGGCAGCCTGCACAAAAACCTTCAGGTTATCTACAATCTTGTTTTGTCCCCTGAAATCAACAAAAGCCTCAGGTCTCAAGGTAGACTCGAATTCCCTTTCTATGTTGTTATTGCGTATATCGAAATTATCCTTCATATCCTTGATAAAACGGCTTGTGAACCATCTTTACAGAGATGAACGCCCTGAAAGCCGTTCTTGCTAACTTGTTATCGTCTTAAACATTTCTTCTAAAGCCATATCCTCCGATTCCCCCATCACCAATTTAGTGTCCGCTGCAATCTCTCCTTTATTGATAATGATGACCCTGTTGCATAAAGCTTTGACTTCCTGTAAGATGTGCGTACTCAGCATAACAGTTTTGTCTTGCCCGACTCCCTTGATCAGTGCTCTGATCTCTTCCAATTGATTGGGGTCCAAGCCCGTAGTCGGCTCATCCAATATCAGCACTTTCGGGTCGGGTAATAATGCCTGAGCCAATCCGACACGTTGCTTATAGCCCTTCGACAACTGCTTGATTTTTTTATGCACCTCCGGTGAAAGCCCTACCTGCTCAATCATTTCTTCAACCAAAGCTTTTCTTCCCGATTTGATGCCATATATCCCCGCTATAAAATCAAGATATTCCCGCACATACATCTCCGGATAAAGCGGATTATTCTCAGGCAAATAACCTATTAAAGCATTGGTCTGCGTGCGATTTTCTTTTACCTCCAATCCGCAAATGCGTACCGAGCCTATCTCATAGGCTAAACTGCCGGTCAGAATACGCATGGTGGTTGTTTTGCCGGCACCATTCGGACCCAAAAAGCCAACAATCTCTCCTTCGCCTATATCGAAACTGATATTGTTCAGCACAAGCTGTTTTTCTATTTTTTTGGTCAGACCAGCAATCTGAATGGACATATGGAGGATTGAATAATGGTTGAAACTTGCAAAAATACGAAATTGCAGGCTAAATTGAAAATCTCTGAATCAGCACATCAAGCCGTCTAACAAAGCAATGTAAACATCTATGGCTTCTTCTATTTCTTTGAGATATACAAATTCATTGGCTGTATGCGAACGGGCAGAATCACCGGGACCGATTTTCACGCTGGGAAATGGCATCACAGACTGATCCGAAAGCGTAGGAGAACCGAAAAGTTTACGCTTCAAAGACATGGCTCTTTCTACAAAAGGATGATCCAAAGGTGTAGCTGATGAACCCAAATGCGTCGAACGAGGTGAAATCGTACATTTTACATTTTGCACTATGACATCTAAAATTTCCTCATTGGAATACTTCTCGTTGGAGCGAATGTCAACAACGAAATTGCAGCGATCGGGCACAACATTGTGTTGCGTACCGGCTTCAATTTGCGTCACCGTCATCTTTACCGGACCAAGAAATTCTGATTGCTCAGGAAATTCATAACTTTCAAACCAGGCAATATCTTCCATGGCTTTATAAATCGCATTTTCTCCCTCATCACGGGCAGCATGACCTGCTTTACCATAACTTACACAATCCAGCACCATCAACCCTTTCTCTGCCACTGCGGCATGCATACCGGTCGGCTCACCTACAACGGCAAAATCAATCCGGGGCAGTTCTTTCAATAAACTTTTCATTCCTTTTTCACCGGAAATTTCTTCTTCTGCCACAGCTGCATATATCAAATTGTAGGACTGTTTCTTTTTAGTTAAATAGAAAAAAACCTGCAATAAAGTTACCACAGAAGCACCGGCATCATTACTACCCAAACCGAACAACCTGCCATTATCCACCACCGGCAAATGGGGGTTATAAGACCAGCCTGCAACCGGCTTTACCGTATCTATATGCGAACAAAGCATGATGGTCGGCAACTCCGGATTGAAGTCCGGACTCATCAGCCAAATATTATTGTCCTTGCGATGCGCTGTGTAACCCTGTAATTCAACATAACGCTCCAGCATATCTGCTACTCTCTTTTCTTCTTTACTGAATGAAGGAATATTAATCATATTCTTCAGCAGGATACTCGCCTCTTGTTTGTAGTCTTCGTGCATTTCGTTCTTTATTAAGTTTTGAAAAGGGACATAAAAAGCCCCCTTTTTATTTGCCTATTTATTAATGAAAATTATTGTGAGCTATTGAATTAATTTTTGCTTTTTCATCCAAATTTTTAATTTATTAGGCCATTCGTCGGCTTCAGGATTTTTCGGTCGCATACCGAAACCATGACCGCCCTTGGGAAAAGAATACAATTCAACCGGTATTTTTTTAGATTTTAATGCTTCTACGAACATCAGACTATTCTGAATAGGAACACCTGTATCATCTTCGGCATGAAATAAAAATGCAGGCGGAGTCTTGGCACTTACCTGTAATTCACAAGAATACAGCTTTACTAAATCCTCATCAGGATTTTGACCCAACAGACTTTGACGAGAACCCCAATGCGTCAATCTTTCTTGCATAGTAATAACCGGATATCCTAAAATGGCAAAACCCGGACGGTTATTTTTAGCCTTTAAATGCGTTGCTGCCGTTGCCGCCAAATGCCCTCCGGCAGAAAATCCCATGATGCCTATTTTCTTTTTGTTGATGCCCCATGTTTTAGCTTGTTTATAAATGATTTCTAAAGCAGTTTTCACATCCTTCAATGGTATGTCATGATGGCCGTTAGGCATGCGATAATACAAAACAAAAGCATTGACCCCAAGCGTATTAAACCACTTGGCTATTTCTTCTCCTTCTTTTACAAAAGCAACACCGGCATACCCACCTCCCGGACAAATCAACACGGCTGTTCCGTTATTTGATGCTTTAGGAGCAAAATAACTATACATGCGGGCTTCAGAAATTTTAGTCAAAAATTCAGGATCCCGTAAAGTTTCATCTTCAGTAATTTCATTAGATTCTGAAGCGCCATTTGGGTAAAGTGCTATTTTTTCCTGAGCAACACCCATTTGTAATCCCAAAATGATTAATCCTGCAATAAATAATTTCCTTTTCATACGTTTAAATTTTATTTTTTAGTTGTTATATCATTACCATAGTTCCACTTTCTTTATCAATTAAATCGGCGCGCGTTATCACTACCTGCTTTACGCCGGCTTTCAACGCATCAAAAGCATTTTCCAATTTGGGTATCATCCCTCCCTGAATAATACCTGACTGCACATATTCCTCAAAAAGAGCAGGCGTTAAAGTCGCAATCACACTGTCTTCATCCTTTCCATCTTTCAGCACGCCTTTTTTCTCAAAGCAATACATCAATTTGACATCAAAGTATTTCGATAAAGCCTTGGCTGCTTCTCCGGCAATGGTATCGGCATTGGTATTCAGCATATTGCCGGCTTTATCGTGGGTTAAAGGAGCCAATACAGGCACAATATTTTTTCCTATCAAGTCGGCTAAAATATGTGCATCCACTTCCTTGACATCACCCACATAGCCATAATCCACTTCCTTTACCGGTCGTTTTTCCGAACGCATGTAGTTCAAATCGGCACCGGTCAAACCCATGGCATTGATGCCTAAAGCCTGCAAACCCGCTACAATTTGTTTGTTCACCAAGCCACCATACACCATGGTCACCACCTGCAACATAGCAGTGTCGGTAATGCGCCGCCCGTCCACCATTTTGCTTTCAATACCTAAGCGGGAAGCGATGGTTGTAGCAGAACGACCGCCACCGTGAACCAATACTTTATGTCCCTTGATGTGAGCAAAATCCTGAAGCAACTGTTGTAAAGAATCAGCTTCTTCCACAATTTTACCGCCTACTTTGACAATGGTCAATTTTTCCATCTTAAAACTGAATTAAGGTGTGAATATCTGCTAAATTTTCCATACCGACTAACTTTTGCCGGCCGTTCAAAAACTCTAACTCAAGCATAAAGCTTGCATATATCTCTTTGGGATTGAATTTGTTAATCAAGTTCAAAGCCGCATGGGCACTACCACCCGTTGCTAACAAATCATCGTGCAACAAAACGATTTCTCCCTTATCAATGGCATCCTTATGTATCTCTAAGGAGTCATGACCATACTCTAATTCATAAGAATAGCTGTAAGTTTCTGCGGGTAATTTACCCGGTTTGCGCAACAACACAAAACCGGCATTGAGCTTATATGCCAAAATACTTCCCAATACAAAACCGCGGCTTTCAACACCCACCACCTTGGTGATGCCTTTGTCTTTATAATATTCATATAAAGTGTCTGCCAAAAAACGAAGTACTGCAGGTTTTTTTATGGCGGTAGTGATGTCTTTGAACATCACACCGGGCTTTGGAAAATCCGGTACGTTGCGGATGGATGCGATAACTTTTTCTATATTCATTTTTGTTGTTCTATTATTTTTTTGATAACCCATTGTGCCGAAATTTCACGATTGGCCGCTTCGGGGATGACGATGGATTGCGGACTTTCAATTACATCATCCGTAACAATCATATTGCGACGCACAGGCAGACAATGCATAAAATAGGCATTTCTGGTAACGGCCATTTGTCGTGCGCTGACTGTCCAGCTTCGGTCTGTGCTCAAAACCTTTCCATAATTCGGATCCCTATAGGCAGCCCAGCTTTTGGCATATATAAAATCAGCATTCTCAAAGGCCTTCATCTGGTCGTATTCAACCCGGGCACCGCGCACAAATTCATCTGCCAACTCATATCCTTTGGGATGGGTAATGACAAAATCCACATCCGCTTCATTCATAAAATCGGCGAAAGAATTGGGAACAGCCTGCGGCAAAGCACGCGGATGAGGCGCCCATGTCAGCACCACCTTGGGGCGCTTTGTCTTTTTATATTCCTCTATGGTGATTAAATCGGCAAAAGCCTGCAAAGGATGTCCGGTTGCCGCTTCCATACTGAAAACCGGTTTGCCGGAATGTTTGATAAACTGATTGATGATGGTTTCATTGTAATCATATGCTTTGTCCTCAAACTGCGCAAAAGCCCTCACGCCAATCACATCACAATAACAACCCATCACCGGGATAGCTTCCAGAATGTGCTCCGGCTTATCGCCGTCCATGATAACGCCTCTCTCTGTCTCTAACTTCCAGGCCCCCTGGTTGATATCCAATACAATGGTATTCATTCCCAGGTTCATCCCCGCCTTTTGGGTGCTCAGGCGCGTCCTCAGACTGGAATTGAAAAACACCATCAAGAGCGTTTTATTTTCACCCAAATGTTTGTAAGCAAATTTGCTTTTCTTGATTTCTAATGCCTCCTTCACTGCTTGCTGCAAGTTTCCGAGGTCTTTGACATTGGTAAAATGTTTCATCTTAAATTTCAAATTCTATTATATTAATTTGCCAAAAACAATATTGTTTAATTCCCTCACCATCCACCATCCACTATTCACCATTCACCATCCACTCACTTCGGCTGCATCACCACCAATGGCACCAACATCTCTTCCAAAGAAATACCGCCATGCTGAAATGTGTTTCTGTAATAGCCTACATAATAATTGTAATTATTGGGATATGCGAAAAAATCTTCATTACCCGCAAATATATAAGTCGTACTCACATTGGGAGATGGTAAGCCTACCTCCTGAGGGTCAGTTATTTCAAACACCTCCTTCTGATTATAACTCAAATTTTTACCTAATTTATAGCGCAAATTTACATTGGTATTCCTGTCACCTATCACCTTGATGGGATTTTTCACCTGAATGGTACCGTGGTCGGTGGTCAGGATGACCTTGTATCCCCTTTTAGCAATGGCTTTCAACAGCTCCAAAGTTCCCGAGTGCCTGAACCACGAAAGGGTGAGCGAGCGATATGCATTTTCATCATTGGCTAATTCACGCATCATTTTAGATTCAGTACGGGAATGCGAAAGCATGTCGATAAAGTTCAACACACAAATGTTCAAATCATTAATGTCAAGTTGAGGCAATCTTTCTATCATTCTTTCACAATAAGACGACTCGTTGATTTTATTATAAGAGAAACTGTAGTTTTTCCTAAACCGCTGAAACTGAGTTTCAATCAAATCTTTCTCATTCAAATTTTTACCCTCTTCCTCTTCCTCGTCTATCCATAAATCCGGAAACATCTGCTGGATCTGCAGAGGCATCAATCCGGAGAAGATGGCATTGCGGGCATATTGCGTTGCTGTGGGCAAAATACTTGAATACATACTTTCCTCAGAAAAGGTATAAAACTCGCTCAGCATTTCACGGATGATTTTCCATTGGTCGTATCTGAAATTGTCAATCAGCACGAAAAAGACCTTTTCACCTGCATCCAACAATGGAAAAACCTTGGTCTTGAATATATCCGGACTTAACAAAGGTCTGTATTCAGGATATTTAAACCAATCTATATAATGCCTTTTAATAAACTTATTGAAAGTGCTGTTGGCTTCCGTCTTTTGCATCTTCAACATTTCATCCATACCACTATCCGTCTCTGAAAGCTCTAACTCCCAATACACCAACTTCTTATAAACCTCCACCCAGTCCTCGTATAACAGAGAGTCATTGATCTGCATACCGATTCGTCCAAACTCAGAACGATAGGATGAGGCAGTGTGTTCCGTCTGAATTTCTCTTCTATGGATGTTTTTTTTCAGGGTCATCAAAATCTGGCTGGGATTCACCGGCTTGGTCAGGTAATCGGCAATCTTACTGCCGATAGCCATATTCATGATGTTTTCCTCTTCACTTTTGGTTATCATCACCAAAGGCACATTCGGATGGATTTCCTTGATCAAAGGGATGGTCTCCAATCCACTCAAACCCGGCATATTTTCATCTAAAAAGATGATGTCAAAGCTTTCCTTTTTACACAGGTCAACCGCATCCTTCCCATTAGATGCCGTAACAACCTCATAGCCCTTTTCTTCCAAAAAAAGCACATACACCTTCAGTAGATCTATTTCATCATCCGCCCATAAAATTCTGTCTTTTCTCATCTTATCTTGTATTTTATCTTGTTCTGTATTTTAATCTTCTGTTTCCTCTTCTGACTCGGATTCCATTTCAGCCTTGTATGTCAAATAATCTTCAATTGTAAATCCTGACCTTGTCAATGCAAAATTATGTTCCGAAATCACCAAAGGGAAAACCTGCAGTTGCTGCATCAATTTATTTATTTCTTCATCTTCGGACACTGCCGACAGATACCAGGCTGCATCTTCATAATCGTCGAACTCATATACCGACAAAGCATTTCTGGAAGCATCAATTTTACTGATGTTCAACTCAAAATCTTTCAGCAGGAACTTAGAAAAGTTGAATATTGCCAACTGAAACTGCAAATCGTACAATGCTTCTTCCGGTTGGGGTGAAATCAGTACGATACGGTGCAAGGCCTCCCTGTCGGGTTTGAATGACAAGCCAACATCCCCTTCTTCTGCTTCATCTATGCCCATATCAACTTCACGGCGCGCGAGGATAGAACCGTGTGTTGTGCCATGCTGTGCTTCCCTCCCCTGCATCAGCAAAGCAATGATATCTTTGGAAATACTGCTCACATCACTTTCGGGATAACTTTCAATTAATTGACTTAAAATCTCCTCAAAAATATCCTGATCCTGGGTTTTCCCAATGCTGAGGGCTTTCAAAAAGAGAAACTTCGGCATCAGGGGACTCAAGGGATATTGTTGAGAAATCTCATCAACCATATGGAGAACTTTCGGGAACTCATTCCGGTTGAAAGCCTCGTAAACCATCCTGTACAGAGAATCCTGTTCTTCGAACATCCGCTGCTTGGTCTCTATGAAACCCGGCTGACTCAGCAACTCCGCGTATTGCGCGTCAGGATAATTTTCAATCAGTCTCATGCGATACTGTTCTGCTTCTGCTTCTTGACCAAGCTTTATCAATATGAGATAAGATTGATACAAAGCATCAGGCACCAATGCATAATTTGGAAAACGCTCCATATATTCATCGAAAGTCTTTAGAGACAAGGAATAATCTTCAAGCTTATCCTTATAGATCTTTCCCATACTGAACAATGCCTCCGACCAAAGCAAATTGGAATGCTCTATTTGTTCTTCAGTCTCAGGTATTTGTCTTAGATAAAATTCCGGGTTCTTTTCATCAGGAATATCTTCTTCCTGTTGCATGGCTATTTTTTCCAAGGGATTGCCATCCTCGTCCAATAAAACTGAATCGCCCGGTATCACATCCACCGAGTCTTGAACAGAGGCAAGATCTTCTTCAAACAATACCGCTGTCTTGTTGGCACGTCTCCAGTTATCTTCTAATTTACGCCTTCCCCAGCGTGACTGGAATTCAGTCTGCCCGCTTCTTACCAAACTCGGATTATAGAAATACCATGCCCCCTGAAGATTACCGCCAATGACTTGGGGTCCGGTCTGTCCCGCCATCGCCTGATTTTCTTCCCGCCGAAGCTGCATCTTCTCCTCTTTCTCAGCTGCCAATTTTTCTTCCAATTCTTTTTGAGCGATGTATGCCTGTATGCTTTTTAGTCTTTCTTCCGGCGATTTGGCTGATAACCTTTGCAGACTATCTTGCAGCATCACAATTTCATGTTGCACCACCAATTCGGCAAGCACACTTGCTCTTTTTTCTACGCGAGGATAATCGGAGAATTCTACCGAAAGAATTTTAGATGCTTCGTCGTAACAAGGCTGTGCTTCAACGTATTGCTGTTTCGTAAAATATAAATCGGCCATATCAACCAACACCATCGCCTTATCCATGCCGTTGCGGGTACTGTTTTCCACTGCTTTTTCATAATAACTCAAAGCTTGCAAAGTATCCTTTTCATGCAAATATGTCTTGCCAAGCGCATAGTAAACTTGATCCAAATAATCCCTGTTGTTGAAGTTGCGTGCCATACGCTTTAATTCCCGGCGCGTGTCCTTCATGTTTCCCAAAAACAAACTTGCCCGATTGATCCTGGCATTAAAAGCCATGGCATAGGGCGGACTTTTCTTGAGCAAGGATGAGTAAGTATCATAGGCTTTCTTTTTATCACCGGTATGTTGATAGAGTTGAGCCAACAAAAAAGAAAACCTTCTTTTCAAATTTTTATCCTTTTCCTTTTCGTATGCCATTTCCAAAAAAGGAATGGCTTCCCGGTATTGTTTCTTTTTCAACAACAAATCGGCTTGAAAAGCTGTGTACAACGCCACATTATCACCTTGCAGTTTTTTGGGATCTAATTTTTGCATCATCTCCTCTGCTTCATAAATCCATCCCATTTCGGCATAAGAGCGAATCACCCACAACTGACAAGTCATGACAAGGTCTTCATTTTCCTTAAAATGACGGGCAATATAATTGAAAGTACCAACCGCACCCAAAAAATCAGCCTTGTGAAATTCAGCCTTTGCCAATAGCAACCATACTTCATGCATAAAAGGATTGTATTCTTCCTTAGACATGTATTCCCTGTAATTCTTTCGTGAAGTCCTTCTGCGACTGTATTTCGGTTTCGTTTTGATTGAGCGGGTTTTAATGGCTTTGCGGCACTTTTCAATGGTGCGATCTAACTGTCCCTTACCGGCAGAAGCATTCTCATGTTTGCTGATGGGATACATCGGAATGACCTGTCCAAAATCATCCTGGCCTGCCAATGTGATGGCTTTCAAGGCTTCATCATAGCTTGCTTTCCCGTTGAAATGAACATTATAACGTGTGTTAAGGGACTGAACAGCCCGGGTAACCCGGGTGTTCTTGTTCATGGAACAACCGGAAACAAACAGCAGCGCAAGCAAGCAGAAAATATTGAACGATTGAGACTTCAAAACAAAGATGATAAATAAGATGACAACCGGTATAAACAGGAATTTTAATGCTCTCTATACAAAAACTGAATTATAGCTTTTCTATTGTATTTTAACCTACAAAAATAGCTAATTTCAACTATAATTGAGTAATTTTGTGCGGATTTAAATTCGAGGCGGTGCCTGGTGCGGGGTGCGGGTTCCGCGTTCCGGGGTGCGAGGTCGTTGAATATTTGTTTTGGGGCAGTTCCTTGGGTACTTGCAAAACCATTGGTTTCTGTGTTTTTTCATCAAAAAATTATGTGGGCTTTATTAACTTCATTGGTCGTATTTGGGTTATTATTGATGCTGTTCACTTACCTGAACAGAAAAAGAAAACCCAACGAAGAAGTAAAAGAAAATATTAAGACAGATGACGAGTGCTGTGGCGCACACGAGGTTTGTGAACGAGATTCCTTGCTGAGCTCCAACTTTGAAGTCATTTATTATGATGATGAAGAACTTGATGAACTTGCAGGGATCAACCCCACAGCTTATACGGAAGAACAACAAGAGCAAATTGCCTATGTATTTTATACCTTAAAGGAGAGTGATGTAGCGGGGTGGCTGCGTAGTTTGCAACTGCGGAATATCCTGTTGCCCGATGAAATTAGGGAGGAGGCGCTGATGATTGTGCGGGAAAGAAGGAATATAAGCAGCCCCCTCTAAATCTCCCCCAAGGGGGTGACTGGAGGTGGAAATAGGATCCACGGCAGTGTCTTATAAGTGCCCAACTGCTGCGTTACTTTCAATGTTCGGGCTCAGTCACATACTTCATCGAAAGAGTAGCACACGGATGATGCAGATTGAGCGGATTTACACAGATCAAGCGAAGCGGGCGCAGTCTTGATTTTTTTTGCTTTGATCAAGACAAAAAAATGAAGAATGATAATTATTTTCAACGAATATCCCCTCCTATTCCATTTCCTCAGAGGCCACTTGTCTCTTTCTGAATAAATATATCAACAACAATACTGCAATCAAACTCACTATTCCAATCAGATAAGTGTCTGATTTACCAATATTTTCAACATCAAAAGTGCTTCCTTCTCCTTTGAAATAATAAAAGAGTACAGCAACGGCATTGTTGGCGAAATGTGCGATGATGGGGACCCACATGTTTTTGGTCCACACCAGCAAATACCCCAAAAAAGCTCCCATCAGCACGCGGGGAATAAAACCATAAAACTGAAAATGAATGGTGCTGAAAATGATGGCCGTAATCCAAACTGCCGCGTGTGATTTAAGATTGATTCGTAATACCTGCTGAATAATCCCCCGGAAAAAGAGTTCTTCACCGACTGCCGGTACGATGGCTATCAATCCGATATTTACCAATAATCCACCTACACTGTCCACATCCAACATCCTGACTGTTAAATCTTCCGCCTTTTTTTCCATATCGACTAAATAATTCTCTAACCAGGAAAGAGAGTCGGGAAACGGAATGGCATGATTCAACTCACCTAACAAGTTGATGGCGGGAATAGCAACCAACATAATGATGACAGCAAACAGAACATATTCTCCTGAAGGGTTGCGGTTTATCCGAAGATAGCCCAATGGTTCTTCACTCCAAAGGTATGCTAAAATAAAGGGCGGTATAACAAACATCCCCAATGACTGAAAAAACTGAGCTAACTTTAAGGCTTTGATATCGGAAAAATCTCCCTTGGTAATCCATACTGACAACAAGGAAAAAACCAGCATAAAAAACAAAGCGACAGCCGTTAGCTGAATAATCCTTGATCCTGTTTTGGAATGACTGAAAGCACCTTTAATCTTCATGTGATAGAAAGTGTTATTATAATTAAAAAAACTCCTGTCATCAAGAAGACAACAGAAGTTTAGTTTCTAATCTGACAGGGCGTTAAGCTTTAGGTTTAGCCTCTTTAACTACCATGGCACGGCCGTCCAATTCTGCTCCGTTTAACTCTTCAATAGCTTTTAAAGCTCCTGCATCATCCATCTCAACGAAAGCAAAACCTTTCGATTTGTTTGTTTCACGGTCCTTGATTATTTTACACGAAATCACTTCGCCATATTCGGCCATAACTCCTTGTAAATCATTTTCACGGACTCTGTAACTTAAGTTACCTACGTAAATGTTCATAGAAAAAAATAAAAAAATGAATAAAATAAACCTTTTAAGAACAGCATAAACGAAAGTGTTGGGTTAAAACAAAGCCTGCCGCCTAAAAGGAGAGGAGTCCGCTATAACCTATGCGACTGATTTACGCATGATTCTCAGGCGCAAAGGAAAACAAATTATTTTACGTGTGCAAAATTTTTGTAAAATATTTTAAATGGGACTGTCTCAAAACAAGTATTCAACTACCCCGCACCCAGGAACTCGCACCCAGGAACACGGAACACGGAACTCGAAAACAATTAGGTGCTAATAAAGTACCGACAGAAGCTTCACTATTTTGGTCGTACCTGCCCTTCCCCTTTGACAATCCACTTGTAAGAGCAAAGTTCCTCCAATGCCATGGGACCACGGGCATGCATTTTCTGCGTACTGATGCCAATTTCGGCTCCCAATCCAAATTGTGCCCCATCCGTAAAGGCTGTTGAAACATTGGTATAAACACAAGCAGCATCCACCATTTTATCAAAAAGCGCAATATTTTGCTCATTTTCACTGATGATGCATTCGCTGTGTTTGGAGCTGTACTGAGAAATATGTTCTATAGCTCCTTCAATGGACGAAACTGTTTTTACCGACATTTTATAGTCTAAAAATTCGATACCGTAACTTGAAGCTTGTGCCCGTTCCAAAAAGGGATATTTATCACGCAACACCTGAAAAGCCGGTTCGTCAGCATAAATGATGACTTTCTTTTCAGCCAACTGCTCACACAAGACAGGAAGATCTGACAATCTATCCTGATGGATCACCAGGCAATCTAAGGCATTGCAAACGCTGACTCTCCTTGTCTTGGCATTGAAAATAACAGACTTGCCCTTTTTTATATCTGCGTAAGCATCATAGTAGGTATGACAAATACCGGCACCGGTTTCGATGACAGGAATTTTTGAATGATTGCGCACATAATCAATCAGTCCTTTTCCGCCACGCGGGATGATCACATCTACATAGCCGACTGCATCCATCAAATCAGCTGTAGCTTCTCTCCCGGCAGGCAATAAAATTACAATATTATGATCTAAACCATGTTTTTTCAATACAGATTGTATCAATGTAACAATGGCTGTATTGGAATGATGGGCATCGGTACCACCTTTTAACACACAGGCATTCCCGGATTTAAAACACAAAGAAAATACGTCGAAACTAACATTGGGGCGAGCTTCATAGATAATGCCTATCACTCCAAAGGGTACACTGACCTTGGAAATTCTCATGCCATTGGGACGCTTGGTTTTCATCAAAACTTTTCCAAGCGGAGACGGTAAGCTTGCCACATTACGTATGTCGGAAGCAATGCCTTCTATTCTTTCTTTGGTTAAAAGCAGCCGGTCATACAAAGGATTTGACGGATCCATCAATGCCAGATCTTTCGCATTTTCGTACAAGATGTGCTCAGACTGCACAACAGCTTCCTGCGCTATTTCATTCAATACTGCATTGATGGTGCTGTCATCCACCAAATTTAAAGTACGTGAAGCATGCAATGCGCTTAATTTCCAACTCATAATTTATAATTTAAAAATTTGATTCCTATTAAAATTACATAGGAAGCTTGATTGATACACATTACGTTAATATCTCGGGGCTGTCTCGAAACAAATATTCAACCATTTCAGAACACAGAACACAGAATACAGAACACAGAGCACAGAACACGGGATACAGAACACGGAACACGGAACTCAGAACACGGAACCCGCACCTCGGAACTCGGAACCCGCACCCCGGACCCCGTAACCCGGAACATCAAAAGCAACAATGATGATCATTCCAAATACAAATAATCATAATGCACAATGGGTTTTTGATTCTTCAATCCAATCAGTTCTCGGGCTTTGGAACTGCTATACTGCACCTTGCCTATGCCTAAATTCTTTCCCTTCTCATCCACAATTTTCACTATATCGTCTTTTTCAAATTCTCCCGCAATCGATGTCACCCCAACGGGAAGCAGACTAACGGCTTTATCTCCCATCAAAGCCTTTGCAGCATTGGCATTTACGAAAATTTTTCCCTTTACAAAATCCTCACTGTGCGCAATCCATTTTTTCACAGAAGAGACGGAATCCTTCGAGGCAACAAAATGAGTACAAACCACATCATCTTTTTTATCCATCAAACGAGTCAGGATGTTTTTTTGCTTGCCGTTGGCAATATAAACCTCAATACCTTCGTCGGCAATTTTTCGGGCAATGGCAGCTTTGGTGGTCATGCCTCCCCGCCCAAAAGCCGATTTGGAAGTCCGAATAAACTCTGCAATATTATCTTTTTTATGAATTTTTCCGATCACTTCAGACTCCGGGTCAGCGGGAGATCCTTTGTAAATACCATCTACATTACTCAATATAATAAGCGCTTCCATGCCCATCATGGAGGCAATCAAACCCGACAATTCATCGTTGTCTGTAAACATCAGCTCCGAAATGGACACCGTATCATTTTCATTCACAATGGGAAGCACCTGATTATCAAGCATCACCCGCATACAATTGCGCTGGTTTAAATAATGCCGGCGACTGCTGAAATTTTCTTTCATCGTCAAAACCTGCCCGACCGTAATGCCATGTTTCTTAAACATATCCCAATAATGATTGATCAGTCTTGCCTGACCAACAGCCGAAAAGAGTTGCCGCTGGTCTACCACATCCATCTTCCTGGATACATTTAAAATGCTTCTGCCGGAAGCTACGGCACCGGAAGAAATCAAAACAATCTCAATTCCTTTTTTATAAAGCACTGCAATTTGATCCACCAAATTCGACAAACTGTCGGTGTCGATGGTACCATCAGCTTTAGTCAGGACATTGCTTCCGATTTTTATGGCTATCTTCTTATATTTCATAATATTGCCATCTTTTACTCATTATAAATTATATGCAATAAGGTCGTGCCCACTGCAAACAGTGTTTCTTTGCTGATGTTCCTCATGTCGTCATTGACTGTATGCCAATAATCTCCAAAGCCATGGACAGAACGTGGATCATATTGGATAATATTGGCGCTGGGAATACCGGCTATTTTGTTGACATACAGATGGTCATCAGTAATGACACCTCCTCTGGCATTGATAAAATACTTATCAAAGCCCAGATTTTGGGCAGTATTCCAGATTTTATCCACTACAAAGCGGGCATGTGTGTCAGATATCTGTTCACGGTAAAATTTAGCATCTTTCGCTCCCACCATATCCAATAAAATTCCATATCTAGGATTATAAGGCTTTACATGGAGGTTCTTTGCCCAATATTGAGATCCAAGGCACCAGGAATCAGCTACATAGGTATGATGATTTTCCGGTGCACCATAATCTTCTGCATCAAAAAATATAATATCAACACCTACCTGAGGAGAATCAAGACCGATTTGTCGGGCTATTTCCAATAATACACCAACTCCGCTGGCTCCGTCATTCGCACCCAATACAGCCTGATGAAAATTTTTCGGGTCCGGATCATGATCGGACCAAGGACGAGAGTCCCAGTGCGCAAAAAGTAAAATCCTATTCGTTTTTTCAGGGGAAAAAGATGCAATAATATTGTGAGCATCCAATTTATCTCCGTTAAAAGCAGTCAATTTTACCTTTTGATTGATAATGGTCGCACCAAATCTCTGTAAAGTAGTCACCAAATAATCGGCACAATGACGATGGGCGGCTGTGTTTGGTACCCTGGGACCAAAATCCACCTGTTTTTGGATATACCCATAAGCTGAATCGGACGAAAACACGGGCACTTCCGTCACCGATTCATTTGAAGCAGTGGATTGAGCTGAATTTTTACAGGCACACATCAGAGTGATGCATAGTAATACAAAAATATTCCTTATCATTGCAAAATTATTCACCGAACAAAGATACTGCTTTTTGCAGAATTTTATTATTAGCATTTTTTTAGTTGAAAGAACAAAATTTGAATATCGAATCGATAAAGCTGTTATAAAACATGTTTTTTGATTTGTTTTGAAGCTAAATTCAGTCTTTCTTTGCAAGTGTTAACTAAACAACACAATCTTTTTTACGGCCTTAAAGGAAACTAATGCCTGCTATAGGGCGAGACTTTACAAGAAGTCTCGCTTTGTTGTTTTTAGCATAAAGCCTTGCTTTAGAAACAGATACAACATCACGGGTATACACATTTTTACGCCCGTTTTCCCGATAGTCCATGTCTTTTTTGCATAAAATTTAATCTACTTGTCCAACATAATGACGACAAAAATGCATATCACAATTATATTTCATTCTGAAGTAGCGGTGTCTCAAAACAAATATTTCTCCCTCTGCAACATTTCCATCGGCTCTCTCATCTATTGTTTGTTTTGATTCAAATAATAGTTTATGCCGAATTTTCTAAAACATTTATTGATTTTTGTGTTTGCGGGACTATTAATAACCGGTTGTCTTAAGGACGATGAGGAACCGCAGCTTCAAATCTATGATGATTTGGTGACAGTAGAGAATCCTCAGTCAAAAACTCAGTTTTTTATGCGTAGGGACGACAATAAACTGCTTTGGCTTGAAGAGGGTTATGCACAAAATTTCAATCCTGATGACGGACAACGCTTACTGATCTATTATAACATCCTGTCCGATAAAACTGATACCGGCATATATGATTATGATATTAAGGTAATAGAGGCATACAAGGTGCTGACCAAAGAAATTTTTCAAATCACGCCTGAAACTCAGGACAGTATTGGGAACGATCCGGTTGAAGCTGTGAATATTTGGATTGGAAGTAAATACTTGAATATTTATTTCGAATATTTCACATATGCAGCTTCAATACCTCATTACATCAATTTGGTATATGACTCTGCCAAGGTGTATGATGACAACAAAATTCACTTGGAATTCAGACATAATGCAAACAATGATGTAGCATTCCACAAACGATGGAGTGTCGCATCTTTCGATATTAGTAGTTTACAATCAGAATCAGTTGACTCAGTGAATCTTGTTATTCACGTAAAAAAACCTTATCAAACGGAAAATCAATTGTTTAATCGGACTTATCACTACGACACAGGTACAAGCTCAGATGTTCCTGGATATGCGATTAAGAAGATAGGCAGTTTTGTTCGTGAGGGTGAGATTAAATAAAGATTTGTTTTTTACTTTTGCAAGCGGAGGGGTATCTAAAAGCGTTTAGAACCCCTCTTTTTAATATCCGTACCAATCTAACCAACTTCTAACACATCCTACTCAAAATCCAATTTTTTCCATTAAATTTGCACCTCAATTCAGTATAAAATTAATTTATTCAAAACAATATGAAGAAAAAAACTTTATTGATGATTCTCGATGGATGGGGAATCGGCGACGGTTCCAAAGGTGACGTAATAGCCTCTACCCCAACTCCTAACTGGGATAAATTACTTACCACTTATCCTAATTCTTTTCTACATGCCTCCGGTGAAAATGTGGGTTTGCCCGATGGACAAATGGGTAATTCAGAAGTGGGACACCTGAATATAGGAGCGGGACGTGTAGTGTATCAGGATTTGGTGAAAATCAATATTGCCTGTCGCGATAACAGCATACTTAAAAATAAAGCCATCATCAATGCTTATACATATGCCAAAAAGAACAATAAAAAAATGCATTTCCTGGGATTGGTTTCCGATGGCGGGGTACATTCTTCTATGGATCATCTCTTTAAGTTATTGGATATAGCTAAGGTGTATGGTATTGATAAGGCTTATGTACATTGTTTTATGGACGGCCGTGATACCGACCCCAGAAGTGGTGCAGGCTATCTGGAGCAGTTGGAAAAGCACATGCGAAACTCCAGCGGGAAAATTGCTTCGGTGATTGGTCGTTACTACGCCATGGACCGCGATAAAAGATGGGAAAGGGTAAAATTGGCCTATGATTTATTGGTAAAAGGCACAGGCACTCCCTATACGGATGCGGTCGAAGCCATGAAAGCTTCCTATGCCGACGATATTACCGATGAATTTATCAAGCCTGTTGTCATTACGGATAGCAACAACAAACCATTGGCTACCATTGAAGAAGGTGATGTAGTTGTGTTCTTTAACTTTCGCAACGACCGCGCAAAGGAACTCACCATCATGTTTACTCAGGAAGATATGCCGGATTATGGTACGAAAACCATCCCTTTGGAATATTACACCATGACACCTTACGATTCATCTTTTAAAGGCTTGAATGTTCTGTTTGAAAAAAGTAATGTTGACAATACCTTGGGAGAATATCTTTCAGATTTGGGTATGAAGCAATTGCGCATTGCCGAGACTGAAAAGTTCCCGCATGTAACCTTTTTCTTTTCCGGCGGACGAGAAGCTGAATTTAAAGGTGAAGAGCGAATATTAATTCCTTCTCCGAAAGTGCCTACTTACGACTTGCAGCCGGAAATGTCGGCTTACGGTGTCACTGAAGCTTTGGTGGCTGAACTCAATAAAAAGAAATTTGATTTTATTTGTCTGAACTACGCCAACGGCGATATGGTGGGACATACCGGCGTGTATGAAGCCATTGTAAAAGCTGTAAAGACTGTGGATGAATGTGTAGGAAAAGCAGTAGAGACAGCAATTGCCAATGATTATGAGGTAATCATCATTGCCGACCATGGGAATGCCGACAACGCAATTAATCCTGATGGTTCCCCCAACACAGCTCACTCGCTAAACCCCGTGCCCTTCATATACGTTACCCAACGCCAGAATGCTTCAGTGGAAAGTGGCATCTTGGCTGACGTGGCACCTTCCATTTGTCAAATTTTAGATATACCCCAACCAAAAGAAATGACGGGGAAAAAATTGCTAAAAATATAATCCTGGGTTGACAACTTAATTCAATCTCCTGCTATTTAGAAAATGATTCATCTGCTACAACATCGCATATTAGTCCTGGATGGTGCCATGGGTACCATGATTCAGCAGTTTAAGCTAAAGGAGGCTGATTATCGGGGGAGTCGATTTGCGAAAGCAGCCATCCCTCAAAAGGGGAATAATGATTTGTTGGTGCTGACACAGCCGGAGATTATCCACAACATTCATTGTCAGTATTTGGAAGCTGGTGCCGACATCATTGAAACCAACACCTTCAATGCCCAGTCCGTCTCCATGGAAGATTACGGCATGCAAGAACATGTCAGGGAAATCAACCTGGAGGCGGCGCGTTTGGCGAGGAAGACAGCAGATGCATATACGGCAAAGACACCTGACAAACCTAGATTTGTAGCGGGGTCTGTCGGTCCGACCAACAAGACTGCCTCGCTTTCTCCGGACGTAAACAATCCTGCCTACAGGGCTATCACCTTTGATCAATTGGCGGTTGCCTACAAGGAACAAATGCTCGCTTTGATTGAGGGTGGTGTGGATGCACTTTTGATTGAAACTATTTTTGACACTTTGAACGCCAAGGCTGCGATTTTTGCTGCCAATGAAGCCATGGCAGAAGCAGGTAAAAAAGTGGAGTTGATGGTATCCGTAACTGTTACGGATAAAAGCGGCAGAACTTTATCGGGACAGACCATACGTGCATTTCTCGCTTCCGTAGAGCATGCAGATATTCTGTCCATAGGATTAAATTGTTCTTTTGGAGCCAAGGATTTGAAACCCTATTTGCAGGAAATCTCCAAATACAGTCCGCACTACATCAGCGTATATCCCAATGCCGGTTTGCCCAATCAGTTTGGCGAATACGATGAAAGTCCGGTAATCATGGCGGCACAAGTTCAAGAATTCATCGACGAGGGCTTGGTGAATATCATTGGCGGCTGCTGCGGAACTACCCCCGAACACATTGCTGCCTTTGCGCAAATGGTAAAATTTGCTGATTTGCGTATCCCGAACGACTCCCAAAAAGATGAAGGAACCTTGTACCTTTCAGGCTTGGAGCTTCTGGCCATCAAGGAAGATTCGCTATTTGTAAACATAGGTGAAAGATGCAATGTTGCCGGCTCCAAGAAGTTCTTGCGTTTGATCAATGAGAAAAAATACGAGGAAGCTTTATCCATTGCGCGCCAGCAGGTAGCAGACGGAGCCCAGATCTTAGACATCAACATGGATGATGCAATGTTGGATGCCGTGCGAGAAATGACTACTTTCCTTAATTACGTCGTGTCCGAACCGGAGATATCCAAAGTTCCGATCATGATTGACTCTTCCAAATGGGAAGTGATAGAAGCCGGATTAAAATGTGTGCAAGGCAAATGTATAGTCAACTCCATCAGTTTGAAAGAGGGCGAAGCAAATTTTATTGAGAAAGCAAAAAAAATTCGTGCCTATGGTGCAGCCATAATGGTAATGGCTTTTGATGAAGTCGGGCAGGCAGACACCTTAGCCAGGAAAATTGAAATTTGTGAGCGTTCTTATAAACTGCTAACTGAAAAAGCAGGTTTTCCTCCAAGCAATATTATCTTCGACCCGAATGTATTGCCCATTGCCACCGGCATGGAAGAACATAATAACTATGCCGTTGATTTTATTGAAACCATTCGTTGGATAAAGTCAAATTTACCTTTTGCACGGGTCAGTGGCGGCATCAGCAACTTGTCTTTTTCCTTCCGCGGCAATAATACCGTGCGTGAGGCTATTCACTCGGTTTTTCTTTACCACGCCATTCGGGCAGGTCTTGATATGGGGATTGTGAATGCCGGTATGTTACAGATTTATGAGGAAATTCCCAAAGAGTTGTTGGAGTATGTTGAGGATATCGTATTGAATCGCCGGCCGGATGCGACTGAACGCATGATAGCCTATGCGGAAAAGATAAAATCAGAAGCTTCGGGAGAAGGTGCAAAAGGTAAAAAAGAGGACGAATGGCGCACGCGTGATTTGCAGGGTCGTTTGGAATATGCCCTGATCAAAGGCATCAGCGATTATATGGAAGAAGATTTAACGGAAGCTCTTCAGCAGTATGACACGGCATTGGATATCATCGAACAACCCCTGATGAGCGGGATGAGTATAGTGGGTGACTTGTTTGGTTCGGGAAAGATGTTTCTACCGCAAGTGGTAAAAACCGCCCGCACCATGAAAAGAGCCGTAGCCTTTCTGCAACCTTATATAGAAGCGGAAAAGGCATCCGGAGAAAGCGCATATGCCGGAAAAGTCCTGATTGCTACCGTAAAAGGCGACGTGCACGACATAGGAAAAAGCATCGTAGCAGTGGTGTTAAGATGTAACAACTACGAAGTCATCGATTTAGGGGTGATGGTTCCTGCCGAGACACTTATTGAAACAGCCATCAAAGAAGATGTGGACATTTTGGGAGTAAGTGGCTTGATCACACCCTCTTTGGAAGAGATGACCGTAGTGGCTTCCGAAATGGAAAAAGCCGGATTGAAAATACCTTTGCTGATTGGTGGAGCGACCACCTCTAAAATACATACGGCAGTAAAAATTGCACCCAATTACAGCGGACCGGTAATCTATTCGAAAGATGCGTCAGTCAACACACAGATAGTTGCTCAACTCATCAATCCCAACACCTATGCGTCATTTACTGCTGAAATAGCTGATGAATACAAGCAATTGAGAGAAAAACAAATGGCGAAAACAAACCTACTCTCTTACGAAGAAGCACAAAAACGCAAACCGAATTTATTTTAGGATTTTCGTTAAATTCAAATTTAAAAAAAATACGAAAGAATATCCAAAGAAAAAAGCCAACTATCTCAAAATAATTTAGTTGGCTTAATCTTATTAATTAATGAACATCCCTAACTTCTTTAACTTCCTAACTACCAACTACCAACTACTTAACTTCAATAATCAGTTCTTAGTTTTTAGTTCTTCGTTCTCAGTTCAACAATTCAACAAAATACTAAACACTACACATTAAACATTAAACAAATTTGTCTTTGCTCTATCTACCTCACCACCACTTTCTCTACCCCGCCATTTACTTTTACCACATATACACCTTGTTTCATAGGTATAGTATGACTTCCTGCGGATAGTGTGCTGTTATAGATAGCTGCTCCTGTAAGCGAATAGACCTGCACATTTATCTTACTTGGCGAGCTGATAGCTATCTCCTCTTTTCTTGCTGTAAGGCTATATTCTTTATCTGCCGCAGCATTTGCTACGCCGGTAGTAGTAAACGTTATCTTGCGGATTTGGTGGTTGTTATAATCAGCTACGTACAGATTACCGACTGCATCAAACGTCAATCCACGAGGCTGATTAAATGTGGCACTTGCTCCGCTGCCATTGTCATTACCGCTTGTCCCCGCTATACCGGCAATGGTGGTAACCACGCCGTCCGGCAAGGTAATTTTACGTATGGTATGATTTTTCCATTCACTAACATATAAATGTCCGTCTTTCGGACTAATAGCTATTCCGGAGGGTCCATTGAAACTTGCCGCCGTTCCGGTACCGTCCGCACTACCTGCGGTACCGCTTCCTGCCAAAGTAGTTACTACACCAGCAGGGGTTATTTTCCGAATTGCGTGATTTTCCCCATCTGTTACATAGATATTGCCGGAGGCATCTATTGCCATATATCCGGGGTAATTAAACCGAGCTGCACTACCTGTTCCGTCTATAAAGCCACTTTCAGAACCACCGCCCGCAAGCAGTGTTTTTTGCCTGGTATCAGTTGGCACTTTATATATTGAATGGTAATCACTTACATATAAATTTCCTGCTGCATCGCTGCATAAGCCAAGACTATAATTATAACTACCATAGCTCATGGTTGTTACTACACCTGTTGTCATATCAATCTGATTTATATAAGAGCTTGTCCCACGCTGCATCACATAGAGTTTGCCGTCTGCTAATGTCATTTGAAAGGGCCAATAAATTTTTTCGGTTGTAAGGGTACTTACCGTGCCGCCGGAGGTTATTTTCCGTACAGCTTCGTTGTTGTATTCTGCCACATAGAGATTACCGCTTTCATCAAAAAGGAGAGCCCGCGGTTGGTCGAACTGAGCTTCCGATAAGCTGCCGTCTGTATATCCGGCCGTACTTCCGGCGTAAGTACTTACCGATACCTGTGCCTGTACCACACTTGCCATCCACAGTACAAGGGCAGCAAGGATAAATAATGTAATTTTTCTTTTCATGATTTTCATTTTATAAGTTAGTAATTCAATGGATTTAGAACAAATATCCCCACACCTGTATGGCACGGGGTAATAGGTAAAATTATAATTTTGTTAATAAGTGTTGATGGGGAAGGTAAAGCCGCTACTGCCATTTCACAGTAAGGCACGGCACGGGTATTCCCGCAACAGTAATGCGTATATGTGTGATTTTTCGGGTTCATTTGGATAGTCCGGCGACCCCTCAACACATTTATCAATTCCGCTCTTAAATTTAAATTTAAGAATATCCCTACGTAAAAACAAAATAAGACTACTCCATAAACTTATTGATAATGATGTGGGTTATAATACCGGCAACCATCAAAGCACCGGATGCAATCAACAAGGTGTTTTCAGGTGTTGTCTTAAAATAATACACCACCAGCAAGGCAGCACCAACCAATAAAATAATTGGACCTAAGTATTTCAGGAGGGTTTTCAGAATTTTCATTGGAATCTGTATTTAATTTTTTTTCTTTGCAAATTAAGTGATTTTTTGTCGGGTAATAAAATTTTCAAGGAAATTCTTTTATAATCACAAAAACGAAATGTACTCAAAAATAAAAACGAAACGTACTTTTTTAACATTTGTGATGTGTGGTTTTGAAAAACGAAATGTACTTTTTATTTGGCACACACATGGTGTTTAAACAGTATTTGTTGCTGTTTATTGTAATTTGTTTTCAATTATTTATTTACCTTTGTCTCATTAATTGATCACACTTTAAAACAAACCATTATGAGAAAGCTATTATTATTACTAATCATCCCCTTGCTGTTTGCGTGCGAGGAGGATGGATTTAAGGTTAAACCCGGTGCGCAATTCAGAATTGAACCTGTCATATCTTCTAAACAGTCTGCTCCTGCACAAGAAGAAGATACCATACATCTATCTCATCTTGAAATCGTAAAACAAGCTGTTTGTATTGTTATGTATTATTTTGACACCCAAACAGAAACGTATCAGGTTGGACGCGGTGGTTTTTCAAGCAAAGATACCGTTTCGGCTATTCCTGCTCTTTTACAAAATGCCGACCAAATTATTGCCCTTGATGGTGCTCTTATGGAAGGGTACATAACTGCTTACGATATGGTTATTGAACGCACACTTGCCGTTAATACCTATGATACTATAGCATATATTCCAAATGCCCAAATGCGTGCATCTGAGATTCTAATCAGAGAAGCCTACGCAAATAAGAATGCGGCGATTTACGATTTATTCAACAATGCGTTTAAATTTATCCCAATAACCGGTGCTGAATGGAAAGAACTCAAAGCAGCGAATCTGAATTAATTTTTGCCTATTAATACATAGTCAAAACCTGACGTTTGCGGTGTATTGTTTTGATCGTAAATTTTAACGGTAAATGTTGTACTTGTCCTTCCTGTAACAAACGGTATTCGAGTTGGGACATGTGAAGTTACTTGGACTATAAAGTCAGGATGTCCTATATTGTGAGGCACTGTATAAATTGCTCCGTTTCTTTGAGCTGGATTTGTATTCACTTTTGCCCCCCACGCTCTGTATGTATTTTGCGCGCCGTTTTCTGCCACACTCCCTGCCGCCAATACCCCAGGCATATCTATATCACCTCCCATCTTTACCCCATTATCTTCATCAATGTGCAGGTAGTGTTTTTTGCCGTTTTTAGAGAAGAATGAAAACATACCGTTTTTGCCTATTTCGGTGCGTCTGACATTTGTATTTTTTACCCTCGAAAGACTAACACTTGAAACGACTATTTGACCTTCAGGGAATATAGTGTAAGCAATTCCTAATCGGTATTCTCCGGCGGGACAATCCGGGAGCACTTTTGTTATGGTGTTATTAGCTGAGCCGTCGTTGATAGCGTTATCTGCCACGGGGTACTCATATCTCCAATCCGACCCGTCCTTACGGCACAAATAAAGCTGATAGCTCGTTCGTGGCGTCTGACCTTGAACGGGCGGTGTTGCGCTTGCATTGCACGTCATCGAGACTTGAGCATTGATTGTAATGTTCGTTCCATCACTTGGCACAACAAGCGATGTTGGAAGGATGTACGATGCTCCCATCGTCCATTGGGAGTGCGAATAATCATCCGGATAAACTGACCCTGTTTCAGATGTTGCGTTCAGTAAAGAGTCTAATGTTGGAATGTTTTGCTCGCCAACGACGAAAATATTGCGTGTTTTATCATTACTCAAAACAGTTACAATGCGTGTTGCTCTATTTACTTGAAAAATGCCGATATTAACTATATTAGCCAGTCTGTCCCAATTTATTTCTTTATGTGCAAAATAACCCCCGCCATCCTTTTTCAATAGTGTAGGTGTTATTTCTCCCAAAGCCTGCTGATAGCTTCCACCTCCAAAAAGCAAGATATTATCATCCAACCCCGACATTCCTGCTGTAATAATATTTTGGTTATTCTTCATCAGGATTAACTTAGCCGCCAGAAGTGCACCCGCTATATCAACAGAGCCGGAGAACGCCTCAGCGAGGTATTTCAATGATTTTTGATACGGCGTTGGCTTGTTTCCTTTCTGGAGCTGTGGATAACGGATTCTGAACTCGCCGCCTGTGTTTCCTGTATATAACCTAATTTCTCCTGACTTTGCTGAATGAGAATATAAGGAGTAAAACACGCGAACGCCGTTTTCACCCGCTGGACTGTCGACAGGTTCCCGTTTTATTTCGGTCAAGTGAATTGGCGAACTGCCGTAAAAAAACAACACGTTAGTGAAATCAACCCACCATCGCTCTATTTGGAAGACATATTCCACGCCTGCCTCTACACTTACATCCAGCAGAGCGCATCCCGGTATTCCGGTGTCCGCACCGACCTTCAATCGCCCGTGTTCGTCAACCCAAAGCGTTGAGTCTCCCAAGGCTTGGACGCCCTTCGTTCCTTCAGTGAAGTCGGTAAACGGGAGAAGGTTCTCACCACCGATTTGAAGGTTTGCTACTTTACCGGTTGACAGTTCATCCAATTTGTCCTGGATGGCTTTATTTGCGTCCTCTATTGCACTTTGAAAAGATGCAAGGTCTGTCTTATATTGAGAGTATTTTACGTCAACATTTGACTTTTCTGCGGGCGTAACTTTCCCGTCCGATATTGCTGTGTTGATTGCTGAAAGCAGGTTGTCAACCGCACCAAAGTACGTGATTTTTGCATTCAAAAGATTTGTTTTCGGAGTACCTTCTAAATAGGTATTCTGATACAGCTTGTTATAGTGCGCTTCTAATCCCGCTTTTTCGGTATTAACTATATTGATGTACTTCTCAATTGCTTTTGCCTCGCTCTCCGAGATGACGCCGTCTTTAAACGCCCCGTCAACGTAAGTATTAAGGTTTGAAACCGCCGTGTTAGCCGTGTTAGCTGACGCTTGAGCATCCAATCCCGCTTGTTTGGCATCTGTGATTCGAGCTTGGACGTCTTCGGGAGCTTCGGAGTAATAAGCTACTTTATTGCCGATAACAAGCATTATCTCGGATATCCAGGATTCTGCGGTAACAGTATTTGGCATTTGATATATCTCCATTATACTATTAGAACCTGCTTGTATTCGCCAATTGAAAGTTTTTTTCCAAATACCGTCATCCCCTCTATTAGTAGGGTAAATGTCAGTTATACCAATACTTCCACCACCTTGGTACAAACCAAATTTGGTTTTTCCCTCACCCAACTCACCCTTAAACATAATGGTTACCTGTTGACCTTCTTGAGGCTTAACATCACCAAGATAATAATGCTTTATAAGGTAAGAGGTATTCCTAACCTCTGCCTTCGAGTTTTTGAGTAGGTTTCGACTGCCTATATTCATATTATTAACCGCTGTGTCGTCGGTGTACTTAGTCGCCAACTCCCAATGAGAGGCACTAACAGCCACCCCCGCTGCTTTGGCGGTCTTACAAACTAATTGTTCGTTGACCCACGAGCCAATGGTGGCTTTCAGCCAAATATCCCCAATATTGTAAGCGTCAGAGTTAGTTGGAGGAGTGCTCCAGATTTTGTTCTTACTACCCGCCATCTCGGCAATGGCTGTGTAGGATTCCCAAGATGAGTCTAAGTAAGGAGTTGTGGTCTCGGAGGTGCTGTCGTCGTAAGATATTAGTTGCCTGCGCCACATGTATTTATCTTCTGTCCATTGAGGAGGAGTGTTTTGCCATGAACCGCCTGTTTGTGAGGTTTTGGATGTCGAAAGGTAGTATTGCTCAACAATCGACAACAAGCCCCGACCAGTTGCGCCCGTTAGTCCGTGAACACTGATAACTCGCTTCCCGGTTTCTTTATATGTGCCATCGGTGTAGTCTATTCTCTCATAGTTCCACAAATACCTGTTGGTTGTAGATGTCTGCTGTGGCGTGGTTGACCACGTTGTAGGCGGTTGAGTGGATGAGTTGTTAACCTGAAAATATTCGGTTATCTCGGATATTCCCTTACCCGCTGAGCCGTCAGCTGAATAATTACCTATAATAGTCGGTGTGGTGTAAACCTTCGAAGTGTCTGTTTTAGTTATTTCCTCGTAGTTCCACAGGTATTTTTTTGAAGAGGTTGGCGTTTGAACTTCCTCCGTCCAACCAGACGTCTCTCTTGTCACACCCGTTGATTGATTGGTGGCTAAATAATAGTTTTTAACCGTGCTTATTCCCGTGCCTTCCTTGAGTCTCACCCAGGTGAACCGCTTGAGTTGTGAGAATTGCCCGTAACTAATCAGTGCATCAACGTAGCCTTGCGTGGTATCGGGGGTTAAGGTGGTAAGTTTGAGCTTGCTTCCTATAACGGCTGCTGAACAGTTCAGCACCGACAATTCTGCGCAACGCAAAGCGTCTTCTGGAGCCATCAAAGGGACATTATCGACATTGTCATGTTCGCCTCTAACGACCTTTAAGTCTCGAATTAAGTAAGTCACTTTTGTGCCTGAACCGTCGACACCTTTAACACATATGCTAATTCTTCCGTTCTCGGCTAAAAGAGTTTTAGTCACTTTAGTCCAAGTATTATCTGTAGGTGTTACTCCACTACCGGCATGTCCAATTGCTGACGCTGAGATACCTATATGCTTTCTGCCAGATGAGGTTGTCTCTTCGCTTACCAAATAAGCCTCAAACGAGACTGTGACGTGATCAGAGAAAGAAATAGGATAACGAGCGCTGTGCCACCCATTTTCAGCCACAAGCTTATAAACTGATTCGCCTTCAAACTCTACGACGGTGAAAGAACCTGACCAACCAAACTCATTCCAATTGCTGTGAACCTCCGGGATGGAGGCTCCAATTATTAAATTCCTCGCCCCCAACGACTCATCCCAGTTCGGAAAAACTTCCTTTCCTTCCTTTTTGACTTTAACCTCAAATTCGGCATTGGTAAGGTCTGCCACCCCTGATGAGGAGGCGGGGATAGCCATGGTCTCGGGGGTGAAATCAACCTCGAAGCTGGGTTTTTCAAGCCGTTTAATCGTAAATGAGTTTTGAGCGATAATTGCCATAAAAGAAATAGTTTGAAGTCGGAAGAGTGAAGCTTCCGACTTAGTTATTATCCATGAAGTTCTACACCAAAGGCGGTTTGTGCTTTACCTGTAAGGAGGTCAGCCTCGGCAATCGTTAGTTCTCTATTGGTATCCGGATTTTTATACCCGGAAGTTCCCCAGGTCGTGTCGAGCACCCCTGTGGCTGTGAATCGGAAAATCTTAATGGTTTTCCCCGTAAAGAAAGCCGAATCCTTTCGGGCTGCCCCTTGACGTACCTCTATCCTCACTTTGGTTGAGCCCCCTGAGACAATGCCGTCTCCTTGCGGAAAATCAACCTCAATCATAAAGGGGTCGGAGTGGTCAACCACGGCGTAATAAGCCGATACCGTCTGGTTGTAAGTCGAGCTGCCGGACTCGTTGTCTTTGATAACGCACTTGAAGTTAGCAGTGTTCAACACGGCTTGTGCCGGTACGGTCATATTGGCTGTGGTATAGCCGGTTATACCGTTGGCGTTGGCGGAGGTGATTTGTTCCCAATTAGCTCCGTTTTGCTTATACCAGGTATATGTTGCCGCTGTTACTATCACCGATCCTCTCTTTAGTTCAGCTTTCAGGGTGACACTGTCCTGGATGCCGTCCATGATAACACCTGATTCGGGCGACCACACCGACCCCCAAAGGATTGCACCTGTGTTGCTGTTTTTTGTGAACGTCATCGTGGTTGACACGGGCGTCTCCACCAGACTAACGGGTTCTACATAAATAGCCTCGCACTCGATGTGCATTTGAGAGACGCTCTCCATATTCTTTTTAATCGTAAGCGCATAAGGAGATGATGTTGCCACTTGTGCCTGATAAGTGGGGTTCAGCGTGCTTCCAATAGTGGTGCCGTTAATCTTCCACGTAGGCATTGCTTTCAGCTTGCTGATCTGGTCGCCACTCACCCCCGAGAGCACAAGACTTGGAGTGATAACCAGATAAGGACTCGCCGAATAGTTAGGCGAATAAGTCGCCGGATCAGGTGTGTAAACCTGCGTTAAAGGCTGGTTGGACTTTAAAAAGAAGTTCAAAGTCTTCCCGTCTATCAACCGCCTTACCGTAAATGAATGTTGTGCTAAAATTCCCATTTTCGTAAAAATTTATTTGTTATTAAAAAGTTTGCTGATCAATCATTTCTTTCTTACCCTCATCCCAGAACTGGCACACAAACGATGTGTCGCCAATCAGGTCGTCATTAGTAATATCCACGCTTGCCCCAGCGTTGACGTGTAATTCATTCCAAATCGCATCGAGCGAATCACTCTCGCTTATTCTGTACCAGACAAAGCGCAAAGGACTGATCGTACCGGTCACGTCTTCATCATCGTAAAATATCTTTAATGCCAATGTAGCCTCATAGGGTGCGTTCTCACGGTAAGTGTCATACCCAGGTGTTGTCCATTTCTCTACCCTGAGAAGCCGCTTGTCTCTTAACTGCTGGATTTCTTCAGCGGTTTCTGTGGCAAAGTCGGTCATGTTTTTATATCCTTCACCCAGTGTAAATGATATGTTCCCGCCAATTACTCCTGCATCCAAATCAAAGAAGGCACCTCCGGCGCCGGATGATATTCTTCCCGTGCGAATAAAGCCACCGTTGACGGTTGTCTGGCCGTAAGTGGGAGTGATCCCCCGCACTCCACCAACGGGTGAGTGCAGAATGCCGATCAGAAAGAACCAATATATATCGTCCGAGTCAAACTTGATCGCTGCCTGCGACAAATAGACGTCACCGGTTGTCCCGCCCTTGGAGCATCGTGCATAAATGTACAGTGCTTTGTTTTGGTTCTCACCGGTTATGGTGGTGTTACCTCCGGAGATGATCCACTCTTTGACTTCATTTTCAACGAGTGTAAAATGTACCAATATGCCGGCAGACCAATACAGTGATTGCGCGTTGGCATTGTAGTTTGGTTGCAGCAGGCAGGTGAGTTGATATTGTTGAGACTTGGCGCCGGAGGATATCATAGATGCTTCGATGGATAGCGGTCGAATGTGCCCGGCGTCAAAATACCCATCTGTATCAAAGACCATCTCTTTAAGCTCACGTGTTCGGCGCTCAGAGGCAATGCCGGCACGAACACGGGCTTCATTCAGCATCACGATGTCGGTGCTGATGCGCCCAAAATTACTTTCAATACGCTGAAGCAATGTGCGTGTTACGGTGTTTGAAAGTTCAATATCAATATTATATCCTCCCCGCAAGTCCTTTTGAAGCGACACGATCCGGATATCTTCATCTACGCCCAGATCCTCATCCAATACATGTACATCATCACCACATTGCAGGGTAAGCTCATGCGTTCGGGCGTAGATATCAGAGAAGCGAACCCTGTAATCAACCTTTGCCGTATCGTTCTCAGACAGGTACGCCTGAGCTTTACTCAACAGCTCCTCCTCTGCTGCCTGCACGTATTCCGGTGGCATAGCAACATCAAGCAATACGTATTTGTCGTTGGCTGCAGGCTTCAAAGAGTCGGTAGGAAGCGAGAGGTCTTTTTCTTCTTTATTTTCAATGATGACAAAGGTTCGATTGGTGTGGTTGTAACTGAGTATTTCAAAGCTATACCCGGCACAACTACCGGTTAGAAAATGCACCTTTGCCTTCACATTGGGAAGCATGTGCGCGTTGATGTCAAAATCAATTTTATTGTCGGAAAAAGTCAGCCTGTCCCCAACTGCCGTCACCACTCCCGCACCGGTAAGTGAAAGCCTCGGATAGACGTCTTCAAACACCTTTGATTGTTCAACTATTCCATATACGGAGGTATTCACAGACTCCAACATGATGTTTGGCGAGGGTATCATCAAACGCTTAGAGCCGTCTCTATAAGAGGATGTAAGGTTTTTGTTTGAGCCGAAAGGATAAAGCCTGGTTACCACATCTGCACTGTTTACCGACACACGCTCAATATCGTATGCGGTAGATCCGTACTGCAGGGTTAATTCTCTGCCGGTTGATTGTTTTTTAAAATGTATGGTTTTATTTCTTACGTGGTACTCAGTATCAAATTCCACGGCAAGCCGGTCCAACACAGCAAGGCAATTTTCATTGTTAAAGGTAAGGGTCCTGTATTCAGTCTCCTCCACTTCTCCCTTTGTCCACATCTGTCCCGTTCTGTTGGCATTGGAGACAAGCAGGTCAATGAACATCTCAGCCGTACCGGTCAGAGAAAAATCTCCCTCAGGTGGCATGGGGGTGTTGTCATGGAACATGTAGATGGTTTTAATCAGGTCGTATTTGGGATGCTCAAAGACAGCGTTGTATTGAAAAAGACGGGATGATACCTTTTTGATACCCGGTAGTTTGTTAAGCGTGTATCTGACCCCTTCAAAAGTGATGTAATCACCTACCATCAGATCAACCTGTGAGGGAAGCTCAAAGGAAAGCGTAAGCATGTGATCACCCATCACCTTTTCGGTATAGTTAGATGATGGCTGTGGCTCAACCTCTAATAATAATATGTTATTGCGATAAATTTGCATGCCCTCTTAGCTTCTTTCTTATTCTCCATAAACCCTGGAAGTCGGATCAGCTTCCAGGACGTGCAAGTCGTATTCTACAGTTATTTTATCTGATTTAAACATGCTGCTTTTCACACTCATTCCCTCGTACAGCAGATTGAGTGTAACGCCAATTTCTTTGATGTACAGGGTGAACTCTCCCGGCTTTGCCAGCTCACCCATCAGACTGTTGTACTTTTGCCAAAAAGTCGGTTTGTCAGAGGCGACAATGACGATCGGCAGCGCATATCTTCTTGCCTCAAACGCAACCGGAGAGGTTTTATCCACTACCACACCGTTGGAGTCCTGGTAATTATACTCCGATCTCCTTTTGATTGCCGGTGGTGTAAGCACCTCCCTGTTTGTTCCTCTTAAAAGAACAGCACCATAGGTGGTGTACAAATCGTTTCCGTTCAGCCTCCAAAATCCGTTCATATCTTGTTTATTTAATTGACATTCCGTTTATTTTCAAATATTGGATATTGCTGTCTATCCTCTCCAGCAGCCGGCAATATTCCGTGTTCTCTTTGATTCTCTCCATGGATGCAATCACTCTGGTCATCGCCTCTCCGGTATTTTTTGAATGATCCACCAGGGTTGCCAGGTTAAGTCTTGTGGCAGTAAGCTGACCAACCAGGGCAGATCCTGTTTGCTCGCTCATATTGGCAACTTCACCTTTGATCCCCTGGGGAGCGTCTTCCGCTTTAATGTCTTTGAACAACCCGTTCATGGCTTGATCCACCACTTCCAGGGCTTTGGTAAAATCACCACCCAAAGACTCAACCCCTTTGCGGAACCTGTCAGCTTCAGCCTTGGTAAGTCCACCACCACTCTCCATATCGTCAGCAAACCGATCTATCAGCTTTTCAAGTGGCTTTTCCAGGTAGCGCAATTTGAGGGAATTTACAATCGCCTGTCGGATGACATCATCGATGGTGCGCCCCATCGCCTCGGCTGCATCCTCCCCGGCACGAAAAGCAGCAACGATTGAGTCGGCCAGCTGAGAGGCAAGATCTTTGGCTGATGTCTGTGCAAGGCTTTCGGTGATGTTATCTGCAATATCCTCACTTTTCTCCTTCAGCTCTTCAATTTTGTCTTTCCATTCATCGATTTGATTTTGATCCTGCTTTTTCCTCTTTTTCTTTTCCTCCTCCTCGATGAGTTTATAGTACTCGTCTATTTGCTTTTGAAGACTGTATAGTTGTTCGCGTTGTTTTTTATATACCTCAGTGCCCAATGCTTTGGAGACAGCCCTCTCCAGCCTCTCATATTCACGGGACAGATCCTGGATGTTCTTTTTATGTTGTTTTTGTGCTTTCTCTATATCTTTTGATTTTTTATCAAAAAACTTGATGCCGTTCACAATCAGTTGTATTGCCCCCTGGATGATTTGCATGGGATTCTCTGTTGCTATACCCATGGCAAGATCGGCAGCGCCACTGACCATACCGGCAATTTCTTCGGCAGTTTTCACCTCCTCCTCTGAGAGAGCGCCCAACTCATAGAGTCCGTCAATGGTCATGTACAGAATATCACGCACCCCTGCTAGTGCTTGACCGGCTGCAAGTGCCGTTCCTTGCATGGCTTGGTTTGCAGCACCTTCAAGCTTTGCCATCTCTTCCAGTCCGGCACCGTCTTTTTTCTTCTTTTCAAGCGCCTGCATGGCAGTTTTGTACTTTTCAATCCCTTCGATCAGGTTTTTAAAGGGATTGTTTTTTGACTCCTTAGACACACCGGTTGCTTTTAAAGAGTCGAGCACCTCCTGTGCCTTTTCTTTTGTGATCTTACCGGCTTCAAGTTCAGCCTTTACCCTTTTTCGGATATCGTCAATCAGCGCCTCGGTCATCTTTTTGGAGAGTGTCAGCTTTTCATTGGTTGCTGTCTTGTAGATACCCATCTCGGTTACCATTTTCGCCGTTTCCTCGGATATCTTCTTATCCCGTTCCGCTTCATACTGCTTGGCGATATCCTCGAAACCCTCCTGACGGGCCTGTTTTATCTTCTCTTCATAATCATGCTCAATCTTCACACGGGCATCTGCAGACTCCTCTGCAATGCGTTTTATTTTGTCCCGGTAATCTTTTTCGGTTTTTATTTTTTTCTGATTGTAAGCCTCCTCCAGGGCCACTATAGCCTCTTCCATTTCTTTGGCAAGTGCAGGATCAATCTCGGCAATGGAAGTGACCGGCTTAAACCCCTGCTTATCCTTGTTTGCTTTGTTGTACTCATCAATTATTTTCTGCTGCTTTTCTTTTATTTTATCAACCTCTGCATCCTTCTCCCGGTCAATGCCTTCCAACGTCTTTTTCAAGTTCTCTTCCTTTTGATCAAAAAGGAGCTGTGCCGTTTGCCGGTTGGTTTCCAGGAGTTGTTCACGTATGGATTTAGCTGCATCGAATTGCTGTTTATCGGCTCCATCTTTTGTGGTAAAGCTTAAATCAAGAAGCCCCTCGGATTGAATGTACCGGTTAATTTCTTCAATGGCATCTTCTATTTCTTTGAGCGCATTTTGTTTGAACCGGTTGAAGTCAGCCTCTTGCCTGTCTAAAAAATCAGCTTCCTCAACCGTTTTGGCTCGGGGTCTCTGGAAGGTCATGGATTGAATATCCATCTTTTTTGCAAACAGCTCTGAAAGTTCTTTTTCTTTCGCTTTAAGTTTGATGGATTTTTCAAGTGAAAGGATATAATCATCAACGGCCGTTTTGTTCTCTTTGATCACCTTTCCCTCTTTGTTCAATTCAGCCGTATAACCGGGAATAATGCTTTTCAGTTGCTTGATGATATTCAGCTTTTTGTCCCGACTGATATTCTCTGAGTGAAGCGCAGCACGCAGCGACTCTGTCTTGGCCATCTCCTTACCGTATGCATCCGACATCTCTTTGGCTGCCTCTTTTTGCGCTTTAGCAGCCTCTTCAGCTGCTTTTTTCTGTTCTTTGTTTTTGCGAACCAGTTTATCAACAACGGTAATAAGTCCTATAATGGCAACGGACAGTCCCAGGGTCACTGTAGCCATCAGCGCTTTTGCTGCTGCCGTAGATATGCCTAAGGTGGTGGCAACTTTCAGGTTGGCTGCCGCCCACCATTCTTTGGCTTTGGTAAGCAGTACAACCGAAAAGTAAGAGTCTTTTTGAAGTGTGGTTGCCACCTGCTGCAGACCGATGGTGATTGCCATAGCTGCCTGCAGGCGGGTTTGTATGCGCGTCAACTCTTCATTTTCCGCACCAAACAAAGCGGCTGTACCAACGGCAGCACTCATCGCCCCGGCAAGTCCGGATACACCTTGCGTCACGGCACGAAAGCCGGCATTTGGATCGGAAAGTACCCTTGCCTGAAGGTTGGCGGACTTCATTTGCTTTCCCAATCGTTCAAGCTCTTCCCGGGCTTTCTTCCATTCTTCTGTACCGCGCATACCGGCAGCCTCCAGCTTTGCCAGGGTGTCTTTTGCTGCGAGCATTTTGGTGACAAGACGTTCGTATTCAGAGCTTACCCGGTCTAATTTAGATTTATAAGATTCGAGAGTCTCCTCATCGGCCTTCAGTCCTTTTTTTAGTGCTTTTAATTCATCCATCAGGCCGGTTTTATATTTTCCCGGCATCATGCCCTTCAGCTTCTTTTCCAGTTTCTTAATCTCGGAGGTTGTGATCTTCATGTCTGCCTGCAGCTCCCTTATTTTTGCCCTGATCTCAGCTCTGGCCTCTTTGGAAGATTTACCGATATTTTTTATCTGCGACTCTACTTTTTTCCCTTCGGAGTCCACATTGCCACCAATGATAAAGTCAATATTTACAGGATCTAAACTCATAGGATCAATTTTGATATTTCATCCTCCCAGTTATCCGGGTTTATTACACGCTTGTCGTCTTTTACATATTTGGGAGAGTCGGCCAATTTAAGCTGCAGTTGCAGCCAGCTCTCTCCCCAAAGTATATATTCATGTGTCCATCCGGTTTCTTTTTGAATGGACCATATTAGTCCAAAAAGGCTATGAGAGCCTTCCATTCGGCTCGTTAACTCCTTTTCTCCTCGTGGCTCAAATTCCAGGGCAATGTCATCCTCATTGCCGAAAGTAATTTGATAGTACTTATAAAATCCTCACCCCTCCCATAGAGGTGAATCATGATCACCAACTTTTGCAGCTGATAGGCACTCATGTGCTTTTTGATATGCCGTGCAAGGGGTGATCTGAACAGTTTTACTTTCCATTTTTTAGATAGAAGCAGTGCAGCTACAGCCCGGCATGTTTTATCAATGTTTTCCTCTGTAATAAGCTGCTTTTCCTGTTTTTTCCCCCCTCTTACATCCGGCAAATCCGTAAGGTAAAGGAGCTGTCCCAAACGAGGTTGCCGGATCACAAGTTTTATTTGTCGTTTGCCTAATAGTTTTAAAAAATAAGGCGCAGGCATGTGAAACGCTGCGCCTCTGTCGAGCAACAGCTCTGCAGCAGCCAGCTCTACATTTTTATCAATCTTCATCAACAAATACTCTATCCGATCTGGATCGACTTAACACCCGTCTTGGTTGGCTGCAGCACCTTGCCCGAGATGATCACCTGAGCTATTCCGGAGCGGGTCAACTGATAGTCGATGCGTGCACGAAGCGACACCCTGGGTATTGTGATGGTGCTTCCTGATTTTGGAGTGATCAGAACTGATTTTTCAAGCACAGGCGCTGAGTCCGGAGCTTCCCATTTTTTGTTGGGGGCTGTGCCGGTTGCCGTACCGCCAAGTACCTTCACCAGGGTGTCAGCATCATAGTCAATGATCGCCCAGGTAATGGTCGTTTTTCCTTTGGTAACAAAAGAGAAGACAGGATCGTCCACGTTCTCTACTTCATGTTCAATCTCTTCGCCTTCTGCTTGTTCGAGCTTTGCAGTGTCCTTGTAAACCTGACCCAGTGTAACAAATGAAGTTGCCACACCGCCATCGGCGGCAATATCGCCAATTTCGATTTTCGCTAATCCCGTTAAATACTTTTCTGCCATATCTGTAAAATTTTAATTGTTAATTACTGTTTTATCTAAAATGTTTTGCTATTCGATAAGTTATCGCAACAACCAGCGACACCCAGCCCAAAAGTCCGGACCACCAAAAAAAACTTTGAAGCGGTAACTTTTTTGGTGCTTCCGCCGGAGAGACAGTCTCCGATTGTTTTATTTCTGTTTTACTTACATCCCTGACCGGAAGATATACTGTGTCACGCCCCTGATACGCATGGACGGAAAGCTTGCCGTCCTCAAAAGAGTGATTTGAAATCAAACCCTTGCCAACGGTGCTGTTTATCCGGCTTAATAGCACTTTGTTTGTGGAGTCACACTGAAAGAGCGCTTCAAGTGTGATGCTGTCAGAGGGCAATGCGTATGGTACCAGTTTTTCTACCTCCCGGATCTCAACGCTGCTCTCACTGCTTGAGAGCGCCACCGGCTTGTGCGTTTTGCACGATACGATGAAAAGCAGTAAAACAAGCACGATGCCGTTAACTTTCCGCAATCCTTTCAGCCTCTTCTTTTTTTTGTAAAAGATTTTCATGATTGATTTCTTTGAGTATCTTCAGAATCTTTACGTTTGCAGTTTGCAGGGAGCTAACCTTTGCCTGCAGGCTTGTGACCTTTTTGTTTAAAAGCTCCATCTCGTGTTTAAAGTATGCTTCCCTCTCCTCTAAGCTTTCGCGCCATATCTGAGCTACTTTTTGCAGGTTCTCGATCTCACTCTTATCGGCAACAGCTACCGCCTGCCTCTTTTGACTGCGAAGCATCGTCAGCGTTGTGATAAGTCCTCCGCTTAGAAGTGCGTTAAGTATGAGACTGATGATCTGTACCATGTGATTTAAATTTTCGCGTATTCCTTTTTTGCATCAAAACAAGGACATTGCTTTGTCCACTCATCAGGGGAGATCACTCCATCACCATTCAGATCCGGAGAAAGGTCACGATGCCCCACGATCTCGGCATCCGGATAAAGCACTACAAGTTCCTTTAAAAGACTGAGCAGTGCCTGTTTTTGTGCATCGGTTCTGGTGTCAGCCGGCTTGCCTTCTGCACTAATACCTCCCTCGTAGCATACACCTATGCTTTCTTTGTTAAAGCCCGTGACATGAGCCCCGGCCAACTCCAGCGGTCGTATGGGGTGACGGTAGCCCGAACGGGGGATGTAAAAGTGATACCCGGCAGAATTAAAACCCCGCTCACGGTGATCCCTTTCCATCATATCGGGCGTGTAGTCCACCAGCTCGCTCGTTGCCGAACAATGAATGACTATTAAATTGATATTGCGAGACGCTCTTTTTGCCATAATTCTTACTTTTATATCCCCGTATCATGGGGAGGGAAGCCCTGCAGGCTTACACACTCCCCTTCAACACACGGATTTATTGATAGTTAAACAAACAACGATTATCCACCGGTTGCCTGAGCACGCGTTACAAGAACGGTATATGTGCCTGTCGAGAAACCATCGGCTGAAGTGACTTCAACCACAAATATGTTTTCACCAACTGCCAGGTTGCGCTCACCGGAGGCAACATTGCTCTCGAGGGTTTCAGAGCCCAGCTTGAGCACCTGTCCTTCCTGATCCTCCTTGGCTGTTACTGTGGTGACAGAGACACTGTTTTCTACCTCGATGGTGTAACCACGCGTACCTGCCTTAAAGGTAGGTGCGAGCGTACCTGCAGAGAGGGACAATGCGCTAAGCTGCGTTGAGTTGGCTGCAATGGCTTCTTCTCTGGCATCGTAGAGCACGATCTCCTCGTCAAAGACGATGTTTGTGTCAGCCTTCATCAGCATCTTGAAGAAGTATTTCTCACCGGCATTTGTCAACTTGTCAATCAAAATGGCGTCCTGATCGTCAACCAGTGATACACCTGCCCAGAAGTTGGAATCCACACCGGTGGAAGTGACTGCAGCAACGATCACATCTTTGGGCCAATCGGCCAGCGGAACAATACGGATACCTTTGAATCTCTCCGGATTCATATTGGTATAGTCAGCACCTTTGTGAGGGCGGTCGGTAAGCTCGTACTCGTAAATCTCGGCATCTTCTACCGACATAAAGAGCTTCAGATCCTTATTGGCACGGATAGCCTTCGGAATAGCCCCTCGAACAGCTTTCATCTTGGAGATGATATTCGTTGAAGTCAGGGGGGCCAGACTGCTAACCCTTATCACATCCTCAGAGTCAACAATGCGGGTTAGAACCCCATCAAAATACTGCCCTTCAGAGTTTCCTTCCTTACCGTTTATAAACTCATTGCCGAGTTCAAAATCAACCACCTTGGCAAGTTCGGCCAACAGTGCCGTCTGCACATGGGGAGGAAGTTCGGCAAACACCAGGTTACCGGTCGGCTGGAACGGCCTCCAAATATTTTCAAACACGCGAGGATTGAAGGTTGTGAATGCCATCAGATCCTTTGGCTCCAGGTATTTTTCATCAATAGTAAAATCACCTTTGCTGTCGGTATCCGTCGGCATCTCTTTGCGCTTTTGCAGCATCCTTCCTGCACGCAAGCGCGGGATAGAAAACTTCTTGGTAACGTTGGGCTGCACACGAATATGACCTCCGGCCACAAGCTGATTGCCGGTGGTAGCCCTTACAAGCAACTCCTCAAGCACTTCTCCGGCATATGCCGATGTAACAGTGATTGCCATGGGAAGCACCCCGGCAAGCGGACGAACAAAGGAGGCTGCAGATGACAGGACAGTCAGAGCGCCAACAGTATAAACAGGGTCAACACCCAATACCCCCGCAAAAACACCTCCTACTACCACGTTGAAAAGCAACATGGTCACAATAGATAGAACAAATTTTAATACTCTCATAATTTTAGTTTTTTAATAGTTGATTTCTCTTGATTTAATTACTGTGAGCTTCACTGTGAGCATCGGCTCATTTATTTGTTTTGCTCATCAATTTCCTTTTTTCTCTTATCCCAGGCGCTCTCGCCCACATCCCTCGAGCCCAAGGTAACGCCTACACCCTTTCGCGGAGTCAGCGAGGTGAGCATCAGCATCGTTTTCTCCGGATCAAGTTCAAAGAGCTCGATCATGCCCTTTTTAACCGAGCCGTCTTCCCTTTCAGTCAACCGGCCGTCTTTAAAGCACTCGGCAAGCTCACGATCGAACGCCTCGCGCTGCTTTGTCTTCTCTGCCAGAGCGATAGCATCCAACTTGTCTTGCAACACCTTTTTTTCTTCCTGCTCCTTTTCAAAGGAGGAGCGAAGCCTCACGTTTTCCTCCTGAATGGGCCGGATCGCAGCAATGACATCCTGCGCGGTAGCCCCCTCGGAGAGTTTTAAAAATTCAATTACTTCCTTCATTTTGTTTTTATTTATGGTTAGTTCTTTAAGTACTCCGTTTTCATAGCCGTCGGAAAGCTCTACCGGGCGCCCTTCCTTGTCATAGAGAGCCAGGGCGTTGGGATTGGAGCCTATGTCCACCAGAGAGGCTTCTTTTACCCTCCATTTTATGATCGTCTCATAGCGCTGTCCGGGCTTGATGTATTTAGCGTCCGAGCTCACCTCAATGGGAGTAACCCCCAGCGATGCCATCCGGATGGTGCCGGACTCTACCTTGGCAGCTATCTTTTGAGAAAATTCATCGGAATCAAATACCGGATCTGCCAAGATCTTATCCCCTTCAACGCGGATGTTTTCCCAATGGCCGATAGGAAGAACCTGATCCTCCGTATCACGCCAGGGGCGAGAGTGATTCCATAGCATAATGGGGTTTTTCTTAAACTGCTTTAGGTCTGCACCCGATGTCAGCATCCAAAAACCCTGAGAGTTCAGGCTCTCGTCGTGTAGTATAAATGTCTTTGCCATTTTGTATGTGTTTTAAAATAATTTGTCAAAACATGACAATGCAAAAATCCAATTTACTTTCTCATCCAACAAAAAGTACTGCCATTTTGGCATAACTTTTTTTTAAGGGAGTGCTTTTGGGTTATTTTGCCTTATCATTTAAAACTTCAGATAATGGCACAACCAAAACAAACCAAAGCCGAACGCATACGCAAAAAAGAGTTGGCGCAATTCTTTTTCTGCAACTCCAACCTTTCGCAAAAAGAGATAGCCGAAAAGGTGGGCATCTCGGAGGTATCCATGAGTCGGTGGGTAAGAGAGGGACGATGGGATACATTGAAAGCGTCGATCACCATCACCCGCCAGGAGCAACTCAACCGTGTGTACCGGCAGATAGCTGCCATCAACAAAAAGATCGTGGAAGAACAGGAAGGCATCCCCACGAGTGCTGATGCCGACGTGCTGGCAAAGCTGGCTGCCGTAGTTGAAAGGCTGGAAAAGGAAACCTCCATCACCGATGTGGTGAGCGTGTCGATGAAGTTTTTGGATTGGCTCAGGAAAATAGACACTGAAAAAGCAAAGGAGCTGAGCTATCTCTTTGATGCTTTTATTAAGGATTTGCTCAGATCTTAAATAAATATGGCAACGATACAGGAAAAAAGAAAAGCCGAAAGGGAATGGCAGGACTTTGTCAGGCAAATGCGCGAGGAAACGCGCCTTGACAAGGAGATGTCCACCGGGGAGATCATGCAGCATCGCGCCCGCCTGGAGGCTGACCCCGTTGAGTGGATGAAGTTCTTTTTTCCAAAATACGCAACCGCCGAGTTTGCACCCTTTCAAAGGCGCTTTATCCGTCGCGCCATAGAAAACAGCGAATGGTATGAGGTGCTCTCCTGGGCAAGAGAGCTGGCAAAAGACACCATCACCATGTTTGTGATGATGTATCTTAACCTGACGGGGAAAAAGAAATTTACCCTGTTTGTATCCTCCTCTTACGATGCGGCTGTGGATCTGCTGCTTCCCTATATGCTGAACTTTGAAGCCAATGCGCGCATTGAGGCTTACTACGGCGAGCAAAAAACGTGGGGCGCCTGGGAGAAAGGAGACTTTACAGCCAAGTGCGGTGCCCGGTATGTGGCACTTGGTGCCGGGCAGTCACCCCGGGGTAAGAAAAATAAACAATTACGCCCCGACTCCATCATCCTTAGTGATTTGGACACGGATGAAGATACGCGCAATAAAGATATTATCGACAAGCGCTGGGACTGGATCAACGGTGCACTGATACCGACGCGCTCGATCAGCAAGAGTCTTCTTGTGATCTTCCTTGGTAATATCATCGCCAAAGACTGCTGTGTTGTTCGTGCCGGTGCTATGGCTGACAATTGGGATATTGTCAACGTCAGGGATACCAGCGGCAAAAGCACCTGGATTGAGAAAAACTCAGAAGAGCACATTGACCGGATTCTCTCGACAATATCAACCCGTGCCGCACAGGCGGAGTATTTCAACAACCCGCTCACCGAAGGAGACATCTTCAAGTGTGAGACATGGGGGAAATGCCCTCCCCTTTCAAGGTTGAAGTTTGCCCTTGTCTATGCCGATCCGGCAACATCCAACAGAGAACGTCCCAAAAAGGGATCATCCTATAAGGCAGCTTTCCTTATGGGTTATCATAACGGTAAGTTTTACATCTATAAAGGCTTTTTGGAGCAGACCGGCACCGATCAGTTTGTCCGCTGGTTTTATGACTTGCGCAATTGGGTTTCGGGACGGGTTCCGGTTTACAACTATATTGAGAACAACTCCCTGCAAGATCCGTTTTTCTCACAGGTGTTTCAGCCGAAATTTTTGGAATTGGGTAAAACGATGGGTTACATCAACCTTACCCCGGATACGCGGAAAAAACCGGATAAGGCCGTGCGCATAGAAGGAACCCTCGAGCCTCTCTACAGGATGGGACTGCTTGTTTTCAACGAGCAGGAAAAGGGCAATCCGCATATGCAGCGCCTCGTCGAACAGTTCAAAATGTTCAACATGCAGGGAAAAGCTCCCGCCGACGGTCCCGATTGCATCGAGGGTGGCGTGTGGATACTCAATCAAAAGCTTCAGACGATATCTCCCGGTGACTTTAAAGTGTTTTCTAAAAATAGTAACAACAACAAACGCATCTAAAATGTACGTAAACAAAGAAGAGGTGATGACACACCTTTACGAAGAACAGATAGTGAGCATCTCCGGCGGAGATGAAGAGAAGCTAACCGTTGCGCTGAACGTTGCCATCTCCGAGGCACGTGGATATCTGACGGCAAGGTACGACATAGACCGCGAGCTTGAGAAAACGGGAGGGGATCGCAACGACCTTCTCGTGCTGTGGATAAAAGACATTGCCGTCTGGCACTTTGTCAACGTGTGCAACGTGAACACCTCCCTTGAGCTTCGTGCAAAACGCTATGACGATGCCATCTCGCAGCTCACGAAAATACAAAAAGGGAACTTTGACATTGCCCTGCCCGCAAGAGTGGATGAAGAAGGCAGGAAGATCAACTCAACGCCTTTTGCTGTTGGCAGTAACCCCAGAAGAGTATCACATATGTAATTAGTGTATTATGGCTAAAAAACAAAACAATAAAACCGCATCGCTGCCGGCACAGGCTGTCATTAAAACCCTGGTAGTTACACCCTCGAGGGTTGACAGCGCCGATATCAGCACCTGGAAATCGGCACTTAACAACGCAACCCGTTCGGGCGACCGGTCAAAATTCTACGACCTTTTGGACAATGTCATGCTTGACGGTGTGCTCTCATCAGCCGTCGAACGACGGGTGAACAAGATCACCAACGCCGAGATCACCTTTCAGGTAAAAGGCCAGTCGGTAGAGGAGATTGACGATCTGATCGACACTCCGGAGTTTGAAGAGCTCATCAGAGAGATTGCCCTCTCGCGTGCTTATGGTAAATCGGTCATTGAGCTGGGCTTTCATCCGGAGTTCAGCGTTTTCTCCTTTCCAAGGAAAAACATCAAAATAACCAATCTTGAAAAGCCGCTTTCCGAGCGCAAACGCTTTATTGCAGCAAAACCGACCGACAGGACGGGCTATGACTACACCTCCGATGAGTTTATCATCGAATGCGGCAAGGACGATGATACGGGATATATCTTCAAGGCAGCAGCTTACGTGATTTACAAACGCGGTGGTTTTGGCGACTGGGCGCAATACGCCGAGATCTTCGGGATGCCGTTTATCTGGGCAACCTACAACTCTATGGACGAAAACCAGCGGGACATGCTCTTTGAAGCACTCTCGAAGATCGGGAGCAATCCGGTAGCTGCCGTTCCGGAAGGAGCCAACCTAAACGTGCATGATGTGGGGGGCAAGTCAACCGATCTGTTTGACAAGTTCAAAAAAGCATGCGATGATGAGATCCTGATTTGCGTGCTGGGACAGACCATGACGACCTCTGACGGATCTTCACGCTCACAGGCGGAAGTGCACCAAGACACCGAAGAAGGCATTGCGCAATCTGACCGGCGGTTTGTTCAGCGCACGCTTAACAAGCACCTGGTACCCCTGCTTGTGAAAAGAGGCTATCCGGTACAGGGAGGCTTCTTTTTGTTCCCGGATCAGGGGGAAGACATCCCAACCAAGGACAGACTGGATATGGCTTTTAGAATGCGTCAGGAGGGCATTCCCGTTGATGATGACTATTTCTATGAAATAACCGGTATTCCCAAAGCGGAGCAAGGTGCACCCAAATCAAAGGACGATAAAAAGGAAGACGGGGAGGACAACGATGACGACGATCCTTCACCGGAGGGAAGTGAGCCGCAGCCTCAAGAAAAAGAAAGCGGCCTGTCCGATGAAGACAAGGGGTGGTTTATTAAACTTTTTGAGCGTTTTTTCCCCTACGCCCCGACAACAAAGGAGCGGGGCTACAAAAGAGGCTTGTGGACGAGGTTAACCGACTCTATTTTGGGAAAGATCACCCTGGCGGATGATCATGCCATCGACATCAAAAAACTGCTTGAAAGAGCTTTAAATGAGATTTACGGCAATGCCGAAAAGGGAAAGGATCAACCCATTGTTTCAACACCGCTTTTTGAGATCAGCAACGATGCCCTGCAGGATGCCATCGACTCTGTGTTCACCCCTTCGTTCGGAGAGAAAAACAAGGAGTTTGTAGAGGAGTTCTCTAAAAACACGGCTGTATTTGCGGCGTTTAAAAACCATCATCAAACCGGTGATCTGGTTGCGCTGCTGTTGGATGAAGAGGGTAACCTGCGATCGTTCAGGGAATTTAAAAAGCTTGCCCTGAAGGTTTCTAAAAACTACAATGAAAGATGGCTGCAGACCGAGTACAATACCGCCGTTCGTGCAGCACGATCCGCCGTTAATTACCGCAAGTACCTGGAGACAAAACACCTGTACCCGAACCTGGAATACATCCGAAGTACCTCAGCCCATCCGCGCACCTCACATCTTGCTTACGTTGGTACGGTGCTGCCCATCGAACACCCCTGGTGGGACACCCACATGCCTCCATCCGACTGGAACTGTTCGTGTTCGGTGCAGCCGACAGATAAGGAGGTCACACCGGTGCCCGGTGAGGAGTTTGTCAATCCGGTATTTCAAAACAATCCGGGAAAATCTGCAGAGTTCTTAAAGCTTGAGGAGCATCCCTATGTAAAGGGTGTTTGTCCATACTTCTCAACCTGTAAGAGGCGAACGGGAGAGATCGGCCAAGGTGCACAGCTTTCAGATGAACCAATTAACAAGGAGAATCCGCCTGTTATCCCTGAGTGTAAAATATGTGAATTGGCGAAAGCGTACCGGAATAATCAAAAAAGGATAGAGGAAAACCGGAAGGAATACGAAAGACTAAAAAACGATCCAAACTACTACGATGTGCAATTTAACCCAAAGACCGGAGGGCTAAAAGCAAGACATATTGGACATAACCTTGACAAAAGGAAAGGTGGATATGAAAAGCGAACGCAAAATATAGGGTTCAAATACGGTAGGGCAGTTATACTCGAAGCAGAACCCGGAAATATTCGATACCAAAGACACACTGAAGGTACCTGGGATGGATTGTTGTTTGAAATAGGAGCAGCGGAAACTGCAACTCAAAACAACATAAGAGATGCCTTGAAACACTGTGCAAGCAAAAGAACTACAGAAATCGCTATTGTGTATTTTCCAAACAACAATTTTGATCTGTCTACTTTTTATGACGCACTAAGGGCATACGAGGGATTAAAGCATAAAAAAGATGGGCAATATCTGAACTTTCAGAAGATATTTGTAGTGTTGAAAAAAGGTAAGATTTTAGTAATAAAATAAGCCGACAGAGTCATTCTATCGGCTGGAACGGGGGACTTGACCCAAAATGGGAACGAAGCACCCCCCGCACCACAAATATACAACACTTATTTTAAATAACCAAACAAATGGACAAAAAAAATGAATATTGATGATTTTGTAAAACAATTTCCTCAAAAAATCAAAGAGATCCAGGAGTTTACAAAAAGTAACGACCTGAAGGATATCATCGGGGTGGAAGCAACCAATCATTTTAAAGAGTCTTTCCAAAACGAAGGGTTTACCGACAAGAACCTGGAACCATGGAAAGACGTCAAGCGGCGTGATCCACTCTCACCCTGGTACGGACACAGCGGGCAAACGGGCAAGTTTTCCCAGGCACGTACAACTGCTAAGATCCTGACCGGTGAAACACGTGAGCTGCAAAATTCGATCACCTACAAATACCTCCCAAACGGCACCCGGGTAACAAGTGATAAGCCTTATGCCGGCGTTCATCAATTCGGATTAAAAGCCAAGGTGTATGGGAAAAAGGCATTTACAATGACCGCACGCCCCTTTATGGGAAGATCTGAGGTGCTTATGAAAAAAATCAATGATAAGATTGTCAGAGAGCTTAAAAAAATAATAACCAAATAAAACAAACGACATGAAAGAACTTTATTTAGCTGTATCAGAGGCACTATCCGGACTGGAGATCTTCCGGAGCATCGACCTTGATAAAGGTCAGTTGGAAAATGCAGGGCTGCGACCCTCGGTTGCTTTCCCGTGTGCATTGATTAAAACGGGCTTTTCCTTTGAAGAGTACGGTGGTGGTATTAAAAACCGTGATGCTACGGTTCGTGTGCGCCTTGCCTTCGACCAACCCACAAGCAGAACTGCAGTCGGGGTTGACCAGGCTGCCCGGGAGGCTTCACTCGAATACATCGAAAAGGCTGAAACTGTCTTTGAGGCTTTGAGGGCTTTTCAACCGGGTGAATATACCGGCTTTGAGATCTCGGAGTTTAACCAGGAAGATCGCTCCGATGGATTGGTGGTGATGAGGATGGTTTTTAGGACAAACAGGCTTGATGCATAAACAAGAAGCCCGTCATCATGGCGGGCTTCTTGTTTGTTTTACTTAAAGTTGACTATCCTCCCAATTGATAAGGTTTCTTTTTGTTTTCCTCAATTTCCTGTAGCACGACATCCAGCTCTGCATCTCTGTCAACCAATGTTCCTGCGATGGCTTTTACCTCCTCGGTTTTCATCTGCTCTCTGACCTGGTTGGGAATGGCTTTGATAAATTCCACCTGCGTTTTGGCAACATCAATTACCACTCCGCACAGGTTACGGATCTCGGCTGCTGTTTTTACGTCTATTTCTCCGCTTTTTAATTTTTGAATGGCATCAAACGCTTCCATGCGTACATCGACCATGGTAATGCCCGTGTTTACTTGTTTTTTCATTTCCGTGTGTTTTTAATTGTTATTATGAAAATTCTTTTATTACTCTATCCAGCTTATTTCTTGTTTCAATTGCTTTTCTTATTTCAAGCGGATATTTGGTATGCCTGTTACGTTCTCCAAGTTCCGCATTTGATATGCACTCTAAATTTTCTATTTTACAGTTCCTGCGGTTCCCGTCTCGAAATACTACATTATAGCCTTCGGGTATTTCGCCGTATGTCGTGTACCATAAGTATCTGTGATAAAACTCCCAGTTGTTTTCCGATATCCGAATGAAGTAATATCCAGGACTATACCTCCACCGTATCTCACCGTCTTTTCCCGTGTTGGGTGGTTTATTACCTTTTTTCCACAGATGGAAGTTTTTAAGCTTTGAGGGCTTAACAAATTCTGCACGTTTTTTCCCTTTGTACTTATTTGGAACTCCTTTTTTGAACTCTGTTGCAACAGATAGCCTTTGCCCCTTTTGAATGCGACCGCTTTTGTCTGATCTATTAAAATCCTCTGACTTTTTCACCTTATATCGGTTTGCTGTCTTGTAAATGTTTGATATCGATGTGTTGAACATTTCCGCAATTTTAGCACTTTCCATATTCGGGTACAACTTCAATATCTCTTGCACCTGCTCCGGTGTTAATATTCTTCTTACTCTCATAGCCCATTTTCCTCAATGAATTTTGTAACTGTCAACCTGTGAACTCCAACTATCCTGGCAATCGCTGATTTTGAAACCTTTTTATCCAGTAGTTTTTTTATTTCTGCCTCTTTGCCCGTTAGCTTTACTTTTGATGATTTTCGACCTTTAGGCCGACCCAAAACAACTCCTTCAGCTTTCTTACGAGCCAATGCCTCCTTAGTTCTAAGTGAAATCAAATCCCGCTCAATCTGAGCCGAAAGCCCGAATGCAAATGCAAGTACCTGGCTTTGAATGTCTGCACCAAGCCTGAAGTTGTCTTTGATGGTCCAAACCTGAATGTCGTTTTTCATACAATAGTGCAAAATACTCATGATCATCAGCAGAGAACGTCCGAGCCTTGACAGCTCAGTACAAATCAGTATATCTCCTTTTTTAAGCCGTTTCAGAAGTTTACCCAATTTTCTTTTTTCAACTTCTTTTGTTCCTGAAATGGTTTCCTCAATCCATCTCTCAATAATGATTTGCTGCCTTTCCGCAAAAGCATTTATTTCAAATCGCTGGTTTTCCACCGTTTGTTTGTCCGTACTTACCCGTATGTATCCGTAAATCATATTTATGTGTTTTAAAAATACCAAGCACAAAGTCCGATGAATGTCGCCCAAAACGCAATGATGGAGACAAGGACATAAATACATCCGTTGTTCAATTGTGCCCGGTCGGTTGCTTTCTTTTCCTTTTTCATCACTCGAATAATTTAAGTTGGTTTTTGTCTTCTTTTTCTTCCCTTTCCCCCGACACATCCATCTTTAAATACCTGAAGAAAGTGCGCTCGGAGATAGGCATTTGCTTATACACCACGTATTTGTACACCCAACTCTTCCCGCGATCCTGTCTGCCGGGCTCGTAATTCTTCCTGACAAGCTTTTGGACCAGCTTGGCCCGAAGGATGGTGTTTTTACGTGGTTGCTTACTCATGTTTGCTGCTTACACTGTTTTATCCCTTATTATTTCACGTATCTCGTACCAGTCCCGTGGAGGAGATATCAGACTCTTATCGTCTATATAAACATCGGCAAATATTTTTCTTGTGTCGTTGCCGTATCTTTTCAAATTATCCTCGCACGATTCATTGATGTAGTGGTAACGAATACCACGTTTTGCCATCCACTCGATTGCCCGCAAGAGATTAACACCTTGCCGGGACGTCCAAATGATGACTTTGTGTCCGGAACTATATAGCTCGTTGATAACCGTATCCGCTCCCGGGATCATCTCACCTATCTCCGGAAATCTGTCCTCCACGATGGTGCCGTCAAAATCAATTGCAATGATCATGTTTTTAAATATTAGAAAAGTTCAACTCAACAGCCACATGCTTGTCTCCATCTTCTTTTGCCCATACCCGGTAATAAGTCTTGCTGTCCGGACGGCGAATTGATTTTTGGATCAGCTTGCAAGCCTCGGTGAATAACGGGTGATCTACCTTCTCTGCATAGCGTGTCAGCGGGATGATCTTCTTGGGATCTAATTGCCCACGGCGCGTTTCAAATGCTGTAAGGATCATCTCCTTGGCAAAATCAAACTTGCTCTCGATAGCTTCCTCCAAAAACTTATCCAGTTGCTCTTTGGCAGCCGCTATGGTAAGCTCATCAAACCGCATGGGTTCGGATATGCTGCGTTCAATCTTTATCGACCGGTCGAAATTGAAAAAGGTCATATTGCCTTTAAAATCGTCACCGACGGTTACACCAAGCTCCTCAAGGCTTACAGCCTCCATTTCTTCACACGCCTGCCTTAGCTCTTCTTTAAAGACAGACATCCTGGCGTTGATGTCCCGGGCTTTTTTTAAAAGTTGAGCCGTTTTTCTTTCCCGTAGCCGTTCGGCTTTTGTTACTCTCTGTTTGGGTATTCGGACGCCGTTTTCGTCCGTCCAAAAATCTTGACTTGTTTGTACCTGTACCATAATTTTAAAATTTAAATTGGTTGTTATTATTTTAGTTCATACATATTTGCTCTGCATCTATCAGTTGATCCAACACCTTTTCCCTTCTTTTCTTAGCCATGTTCTCCAGCTTGGGGATCATCGCCGAGAGCTCCTCAAGGGAGAGTTTTGCAAAGTGTTTTCCGGCAATTCTCGGATTCAGGCAGAACCGGTCCACCACATCCCACCTGGTGGTGTCAACACCAAGCTTTTGCATGCGTTTTAGGACGGCACTGCGACGTTTCTTTATCTCGACGGTATATTCATCCCGACTCATGCCCATTGTGCCACGCATGGCGTTGCACATGGCTCTGTACTCCCTGTACTCCATCTGACGGAGTGAGGTGGTCCGTCCCTTGGTATAAAGACTTACCAACTCTTCTTTCAGTCCTTCGGATGCTCCCGGCATCCGGGCAAGCAGTGCATAAAATTCTGAGTAGTTCATTTTGTTTCTATTTATGGTTAATTACTTTGTTTTTCTCTCCCCAATACTTAAGGGCTCCTTCCTTCCAGCAGTCGTAATGGCCAACCTCACCAATGTAGCGACCCATCGAATGGGCGCGGTATCCTTCTACCCATATTTTTAAAGCAGCGTCGTACATCACGCTCACGGCTGCGCGTCCTGCCGGCTTCTTGCCATCGGCATGGGATACGAAGATGATCAGTTTTCTCTCATTGGCTTCCTTGAAAGCAATGTACTGCCGGTAGGTAAGTTGCGCATACTGAAAGCTGTCAACAATGACAAAGTCCGGAGATTTGCGCCGGCTCAGTCTTTCAGTAAGCTCATGCATCGGTTCACATAGGAAAAGCATCCTGCCATCCAACTCATGGAGCTCGTACCGCTTAATGGCATCCTGCACCGTTTTACTCTGACCTTCCTCCAGGGCGTTGTAGGCGACTTTACCGTGTTTTGCCAACTCATGGCACAACTGCATCACAAAGCTTGTTTTACCGTTTCCCGAGTTACCCCAGATAAACCAAACGCCCTGTTGTTCAGGCTCACCAAAAGCATCAAACCACTCATCTTGAAAGTGGAATGCCTTTTTGTTCATCTTCAGTATTTCTCCCGGTGAATATGCTCGCGCCATTTTGATTGTGTTATTTGTTGTTTTTTCAATTGATCCAAATCGGCGCATAGACCAAAAGATGGTCTGATGCGTACCTGTCGCCCTTTACTTGAGTAGTGTCCATTCGATAGTAGAAGGGAGCAAATACAAAATCAATGATGGTTCCTTTGGTGATATAGGTTTCACGGATATTGTTATCCGTTTTACGCATGAAATATGTTTTATCCTCAAAGTTTTTGTATTCTGCGTTAAAATCACCTGCGATAATTCCTTTTAACTCAAATGTTTTTTCTACTCCTTCCTTGAACGCTTTTTCTGAATAAGGAGAAAGATGTACAGAGCTAACATCAAAATATCTTCTGCCGATATGAAGCGTTGCAGTTACTGCGTACCGTGCATGCTTGGTGATACTTTCGGCTTTGGACAGCAAGCGTCTTTGCTTCCGGATTAATTTGAAATCATTATGATAGAATATTGCCACCCTCGAAGGCGTTAATCCCTGAAGGGTTGAGATGTATCGATAATCTTTCAGATAATATTTGAGTACTTGAAGCTGCAGATGCCCCAGCGCCTCTTGTACACATACCACATCACAACAAGCCTCCCGGATGTTCCGGGCAATTTGTTTCATGCGTTTAACCCAAAACAGGTCTGAACGTGGTGAGATTGACTCCCTTGCGGTGGCTATCCGCAAGTTCTGTGTGGCGACGATTAATTTCATGATTCTACCCTTTCCCAGTCACTTTCCATTATTAAGAATCCACAATGCTCGCATCTGTATATTAATATGTTCCATGGCAAAGATTTTTTAACTTCCGATGTACACACTTTACCACATTGAGGACAGACTATGTGCTCTGTGTGCCTTTCCCCTTTTATTATATTTTCATATTGTTTAAAATTATCGAATTTAACAGCGTTTCTAAAGGTATGACCACTACTCGACAAATGTAGTAAACCGTCACCCGTAGATATAAGTCCTCCATATTTTGCTATAATTGAAAATTCAGGCTTATCCCAAAACACAGCCAAATCCCCTTCTTTCAACTCTTCCGGAATGTCTTCCAATTCCATTGTTTCAAAGTTAAACCGCTTGCCTTGTTTTTTTAGCTTATCTGATCTTTTATATCCGGGAACGTGTTCCCTTACTTTACTTTTTACGACAGACTCAATTAAGCATTCTTTAAAATTTGTACCCATCAGATTAGCTAAATGTGTTAATACTCCTTGAACATCGCTAATTTCTTCACAAACTTGTTTTGCTTTCCTTTTTCTGTCAGCAGGATCTGTTGCATTTTTATGCGCAATTATAGCTTCGTTTAACTCCTAAACTTCTTCATTTAGTTTTTCGAAGCGAGAGTAAATGTCTTTATTGTACCTTTCGCTGAAGTAATTAGTTGTATAAATTTCTATCTCGCTCATATTGTTCATTTTCTAATTTTTTAATTTTTTCGTGCATCTTTCTTATGTTTTTAGCAATTATACCAAGCTCTTGTTTACTGAATTGCATTACTTTTGTTTCCGGATTTACTGACAGCAACAATAAGTCAGATATTTCGCGCAGTAGAATCCCATAACTGATGAGTGTTTCAATTAACTTTTTCATATCTTGTCTTTTTTAATAAATACCTCACATTCCTTTGGGATCACAAAGGCTTCAAATCTTCTTCCCCAACCATCTTTAGGCTGGTTCTGTAATGCATCCACAAATGAGTTGTTAGATATACCCAACGGAATAGCTTCACCCCAATACACGGCATTAAACCCATCAAGGTACTTGCCGCCTGATTGCTTACAAGTGCACGTCTTTTCTTTCAAAGAAAGACTAAAGAAATCACAGCATTTTGTACAAAATAATAGTTTCATAATAACTTGCATTTAAATACCCCACAAACACCGTTTAAACATTATTTGCGGCAGCCCGCTTGCGAACGGCTCGCACTTTTCTGTCCACACGGCGCAAATCAAATTTGTAATGTGCAGCATCTTTGACGATCTCTGCAATATCCTTTTCGTCCGTTACACCATTTGCCATGCAGATGGCATACACGTCATTTGCCGATGGTACTTCGGCTTCGTAGAACTTACGTCCTATCCTCGAGTCCAATTCCTGGTATCCTTTCCAGTTGCGGTTCAATCCGTTCTGCATCCTCCTTTGCATGTAGTCGGTCGAAAGGAACACAATGCCGGCTTTATTCTTCAGGTGGTTGTAAATGGTGATAAAGTAGCAGAGTAGATTGTCGGTTAGCTTGTCTCCTTCGTCAAAAATAAGAAGCGGAGAATCCATCTCGGAGATGGCATCGATCACCTGCATGATCTTCTCGCGGGCAGTCTTTTGGGTGTTGATCCGCATACCGGCAGCGCGGGCAAGCTCAATGGAGAACGAGGATTTTTTCATGTCTTCATCACACTGCAGATAAATAACGTCTCTGTTGTGAGCCTTGTAATACTCAGCCGTTGCCGTCTTACCACTACCGGCAGGTGCGGTAAGCCATATCATTGCCCTTTCTTCCTGTGCCTCCTTCATCACAAAGTACACATCCTTGAAGGTGGGTGTTTCAACCAACTCCCAATCCGTACCGGTGGAAGGTGACACCTGTGAGCGCACCGACTTCCACATCGCATCGGAGATGTTTTCCCATTTGCCGTTTAAAATACTGGACACGGTGGATGGCGATACATTCTTAAGACTTACTGCAGCACTGTTTCGCGATCCATACTGCCGGCAATACTTTGCCAGCATGTCGGCGATTTCTTGTTTTTTTTCTTTTGATAAATCCATGTGTGTATGTGTTTTATGTGTGTTCGTTTTACAATTTATCGTACATTGCAAGCTCATCATAGGTCACATTGCTCAATTCCTTTTGATACTTTCCGATGTCCACCACCTCGGTATCCTTTTGCCCGGTGCGTGAGGCTGTCTCCGGCACATTTCCATGTTTGGCAATAATCTCTTCTATTGCCCTCTTGGAGATCCCCTTTGGCTTGGGCCTGCGAAGTCCGTTTTGTTCCAGGGCAACCCCAAATTCATGCTCCAGGCGAATGTTGTTAAGGTAGGTATCCACCCTTAGCTGTTCCTCCAGATTGAGTACGCGACGGATAAAGGAACTGCTCTCAAAGCTTGCCTCCTGGGTGGCGCGCTTAACACGTATGTACGGCGCTGCCTCGGTGACATACCTCGGTCCGGAGGCTGTTTGCTCATACAGCCTCACGCGGGTCATATCGTTAGGATCATACTGCACCAGGAACTGCCGGCCGATGTGTTTTTTTCTAAACTCCATATCCGGCATGCCAAACTCATCATACACATCGTATGCGTATGTCTTTTTGTTGACCTGTATCTCAATGCCGGAAGTTGTGAATGTGGAAGGACGGCGGGTGATAAGCCAAAACAGCTCTATCATATCCAGCCGGTCTAAAGGTGCAGCTTCAGGATTGATGCTCGAGCGATACATCTCTTTGCGCGGTATGCCGGTGGTCGGGTGCGGTTGCGAGTTCCATTCTTCCCTGAAGGCAGCATAAGCTTCTTTGAGTTCGTCGAGGGTAAAGAGTTTATCAGTATTTTCCATGATAAGATCCAAATTGGGACGGCTGTCCTCGGATCGTGCCGTAATGTTTGCTCCTGTGAAACGCCAGTCGCTTTTTAGTATCTGTTTTTGAAGCCGGCCGAAGACGCTCTCTATCAGTTTAGCCTGTGGCCGGTAGGGCGTTGTGGTTCTCTGTAAGCGGGCGATGGATTGCATAAATCCCAGGTTTGCGAGTTTTTTTGTCCCACCCTGATTGTCAACCACGATCTCAAACGGTCGAGCCTGGGCGTTCTCTACTGCCATGCGGTAGGCGTTGTATTGCGCCTCGTAATTCTCAGTGTCTGAGATGTGGCAGCCAAGCAACATCTCGCTGTAGGCATCAATCACCTCATATACCATGGTTGTTTTAACAACCAGCTTGCCGCCTTCGTAGGCCTTATAATAAAGGTTGAGTTTCGTACCGTCACCATACCAGAGAGCATCCCGGAAGGATGGAAGCTCGGTGCGGAACTTATAGCCGTATTTCTGGAACGCCTTGAGTTCACCATGGACAGCATCATACCAGCGCTGTTTGTTTTCCGGAGCATTCAGGTAGTTTGTCACCGACTCTACGGACAGAAGCTCCTTCCAGCCGTATTGCGGAGCTACGCGATTATAGTTGTCAAAAATATCTTCATCGGAGAGAACCGGTACCCTGCGCCTTTTTTGCATCACCAGGAACAAACCACCCTCAGCGGTGATTTTAATTGAATTTTGATTGCCAAGCTTGCCACTGATAAGGCAGGCATATCCTTCTTTTTTATATTCCCGGATCTTCACTTTCACCCGCGCAAAGGACTTTGGCAGCGTATGTCCCGGATTGTCGCGAAGCCTTTCTACCGTTCCTTCAACCGTATCCCAAACTCCTCCGGTGTTGTTCTTCAGGGCGGTGCGCAAAGACTTGCGCTTTTTCAAGATGTCAAGCAGACAATTCAACACTGATGCGTTTTGCACGTATTCCCTTTGAAATTCATCGGGAATGTGGTTTCCGTTCTCAAAGCGGTACTCGGCAAAAAACTGCACCGCCCGGCTGTCTGTAAATACTTCGTCTTTATGCATACTGTCCTCTATTACTTCGTAGGGATCTCCCCAGATCCTTTTAAACCGCTCCTTAAATCTTAATGGCAAACTCTCATAAGCGATTAATGCTTCGTTGCCCAAACCTTTTCCAGCACGTAACATTTGTATTTTTTTCTCACGAACACACTTCTTATAATTACTCACAGTTATCACCGTCATACCTGCTGCATCCTTCGATGCCTGTGGGTTCGGCTCGGTGAGCTCTCTAAATGTTACTGCAAGTTGCCCGTTATACCATTCCATTTGTTTGCCTTTTTTGTTCCCGCCGGAGGCTCGAACTCCGGCGCTTGCCTATCGGGATAATTGATCAATCTGTTAAGCAATGTTCTACCAGCACCGGAACTATTATACCCACAATTTGTTTCACTTCTATCCGCTCATCCATACCGACGGTGAGAGCTTTTACTTTTTCTTGATATTCGCTTTCGTTGTCGGCGATGATTGTTACTGCCTGTTTTAGATTTATGCTAAAAGTTGCTTTACACATGGTTAGTAATTCTTTAATTTTTGTTTTTAAAAGTGACTTAATTTTGAAACTTCTCTTCAAATTTTTTAAACATACCGCGCTTGTGCGCTGCAATTAGAACCACGGATGATATCACAAACCATCCGACAAATGCCATTACAATCCATAATGCCGTACTTTCAGTATTCACCGAAAGCAAGCAAAAAGACAATACCCAGTTGATGATGATTAAATTTGCTTTCATGATTTTTCTTTTTACATGTATTTTTTTCTAAAAATCTCACGCACTTTTTCGGCTTTCACGCCGTTTGTGTTGTTCCGCAAAGCCCTTGTAATCGTTGTTCGGCTATATCCGGTTAATTTTGCGATCTCGGTGACGCACCCGTGCGGTGCCAGATTAATCTCTTTTTTGTTTTTTTGTTCCATTTTTTCCAACTAATTTTGTTGCGATTGTTCATTTGAATAGTACCTGCAAATTAAAGACAAAATTTTGACACTACAAAATATTATGGACAAAAATTTGACTATAAAAGAAAGATTTTTGCGATTTGCTGATACTCAAGGGATTAGTAAGGTGGATTTTTATAAGGAAATTGGCGCTGCAGCTTCTAATTTTAAAGGTGTTGGAATGAAAAGCGAAATAGGAAGCGACAAAATAGTCAATTTTTTGTCCTCTTATCCGGAAGTTTCAGCAGATTGGCTGCTTACTGGCAAAGGTGATATGTTTAAAGAACAACACAAGATACCAGTGGCGATTAAATCCAACAACTTGCAAGAAGGGATTCCATTAATTCCATTAGATGCAATGGCGGGTTTTTGTCGCGGTGAGATGCAAGTAATGGAACATGAGTGCGAAAAGTATGTGATCCCGGCATTTCGTGAAGCTGAGTTTCTTATTCCGGTCAAAGGTTCCAGCATGTATCCGAAATACAGTTCCGGCGATATAGTGGCTTGTAAAAAATTATCGCTAACGGATATATTCTTTCAATGGAATAAAGTATATGTATTAGATACTGATCAAGGCGCACTAATTAAGAGGGTAAAAAAGGGGAAAGATGATGATCATATTCTCCTTGTAAGTGAAAATGAAAAATATGATCCGTTTGAATTAAACATAAACCAGCTTCACGCTATTGCTATTGTTATTGGTGTGATCCGGTTGGAGTAAGCGTGTAAATCACTCTTATTTTCACAAAAACACTACCCCGGGACTAAAAAAGCGCTGTGTATATGCCTCACTGCCGGGTGTACACTTTTGAATGATAAAGCTTCCAAGTCCATATTTTTCTATAGCGGCATAATAAGCATCCTCTTCTTTATCAAAAGCATCCATCACGGAGTAGTCCTTTATAATAAGGTGTTTTCCGTTATATTTTTTTACTAATTCTGCCTGATGGTCCAAATACCATTGAAATAATTCTCTATTCATTCAAAATACTGGTAAATATTACTGCATCAAAAATTTGTTAGCCTCACCTATACAGGTCACTATGTTACTGTCAATTGAAAAACTGTTATTTCCCCTTGGTTTTATAACTCCTCTACTTACAAGTTCGTCGAAGCGTTTGGCAGCCATTTCATAACTCTTTTTGCTGTCATTTTCTTTAATGTTTGTTTGATGATGAAAAACCATACATATAAATGTTAAAATACAGGATAAATATCAGCACAAAAACATCACGCACACACATTTTACACGTTATTTTTCCACAAATATACACATATATGTTTATAAATCAGTACGTTAAATAATCTTAAAATCGAAAATTACCCCCAAAAAAGTGGCAGTTTCCCCCCTCTTATCGCCCAAATTAATGCATTTTTGCCCCTTTTTTTGGCAGTTTCCCCCCTCTTATAGGGTCAAAAAAGTGTTAAAAAGTATCCCTAAACTCACACTTTTTTTCAAAAACAAAGGTATCCCTAAAGGTATCCCTAAGGGTATCCCTAAACCCATTTTTAACATATTCTTTTTGTGCCGGGATTTGGTGTTTTTATAGGCTGTTTTGTGTCGTTTTTTGTCTATTTGCAGGTATTTTTCCGGTCCGTTTTGCTCCCGTGTGTAAATTCATAACAAAACATCAAACACAGCCATTACAGGGCGTTTGTAGGGCTTTTATATGCTATTTATATGCCGTTTATGTGCCGTTTTTACAGGTAAATTAAACTAAATCTGCAAATAACCCTGCAAACCCTGCAAAAAATTAAACTAATACTTAACTAAAATATAAGAAGATACATTTCGTTTTTTCCCGGCATTCCGTTAAGTGGCTGTTTTACTGTCTGTTGTAAAATTGGAAAAAGTACGTTTGGTTTTTAGCCCCGTACTTTTAAATTTGCATGAAAGAAAAAAAATGGGTATAATTATCACTTTCACTTTCTTGCATACACCGACACAGTAACCAACAATATTGAAGCATACAACATGTCTAAAGAAATTGCTACAACCCCTTTGATGAAACAATATTTCAACATTAAGTCGAAACACCCGGATGCTATTTTGTTGTTTCGTTGTGGTGATTTTTATGAAACATTTTCCGAAGATGCCATCATTGCTTCCGAAATTTTGGGCATCACTTTAACACGTCGTGCCAACGGCGCCGCAAAATCTGTAGAATTAGCGGGATTTCCCCACCATGCCCTGGACACTTATCTACCTAAATTGGTGCGTGCCGGCAAGCGAGTAGCCATTTGCGAACAATTGGAAGACCCTAAACTGACCAAAAAGCTGGTTAAAAGAGGTGTTACGGAACTGGTTACTCCTGGCGTATCTTATAGCGACACCACTTTAAACCACAAAGAAAATAATTTCCTGGCTTCGGTATATTTCGATAAAAAAATGGTAGGAGTAGCCTTTTTGGACATCTCCACCGGAGAATTTCTGGTTGCTGAAGGAACGGCTGAATATGTGGACAAATTACTGAATAATTTCAGTCCGAAAGAAGTCTTATACGACAGAAATAAAAAACAATTGTTCACCGAAAGTTTCGGTACTAATTTTTACACCTATGGCCTGGAAGATTGGGTGTTCACACCCGTAACTGCTGAAGAAAGGCTGCTCAAACAATTTGAAACCCACACACTGAAAGGCTTCGGCGTTGAAAATTTACCTTTTGCCATAGTGGCTGCAGGTGCCATTCTGCATTATTTAGACATTACGCTGCATCAACAAACCGGACACATCACACATTTGTCGCGCATAGAAGAAGAACGTTATGTGTGGCTAGACCGCTTTACTGTCAAAAACTTAGAGCTTTTTAGTTCCATACATGAAGGTGCTAAAACCTTAGTGCAGGTATTGGATAAAACCATTTCTCCCATGGGTGCCCGCATGATGAAACGCTGGATTGCATTTCCACTTAAGGATGTGCAGCCTGTACAAGAACGGTTGGGCGTGGTTGAGTACTTTTTCAAACATCCTGAAATTAAAGATGCTTTGGTGCAAAATATATCCTTGATTGGCGATCTGGAAAGGATCATTTCTAAAGTAGCGGTTGAAAGGATCAATCCGCGGGAAGTGGTGCAGCTTAAAGTAGCCTTAAAAGCCATAGAGCCTATCAAACAACTGTGTTCTCAAACCGATAATGCTGCTTTGAACCGGATAGCAGACCAATTGAATCCTTGTCCGATTATTTCGGAAAAAATAGAACGGGAAATTCATGCTGATCCACCTACGATGATTAACCGGGGAAATGTCATTCGGGAAGGTGTTGATGCTGAATTGGACGAATTGAGAAACTTAGTCTATTCAGGAAAGGAATATCTGCAAAAAATACAAGAAAGAGAAAGCAAGCTTACCGGTATTCCAAGTTTAAAAATCAGCTTTAATAATGTCTTCGGTTATTATATTGAAGTCAGGAACACGCATAAGGATAAAGTCCCTGCCGACTGGATACGCAAACAAACTTTGGTGAGTGCGGAGCGATACATCACCCAGGAATTGAAGGAATACGAAGAAAAAATCCTGGGGGCTGAAGACAAAATCCTGCAAATAGAAACCAAGTTATTCAATGAATTGGTGTTGAGCCTGGTTGATTATATCACAGCCATTCAATTGAATGCCAATTTAATTTCTCAATTAGACTGCCTGCTTTCCTTTGCAAAAGTATCAGCAGAGAACAAATACATCCGTCCGAATATCAACGATAGCGATGTGATTGATATCAAACAAGGGAGGCATCCTGTGATTGAGCAGCAGTTACCCGTGGGCGAATCATATATTGCCAACGATGTATATCTTGACAGTAGCAGTCAGCAAATCATCATAGTCACCGGTCCGAATATGTCGGGAAAATCCGCTTTGCTGCGCCAAACTGCCTTGATAACCCTGATGGCTCAAACTGGTTGCTTTGTCCCGGCAGAAAGTGCAAGCATCGGGCTTGTGGACAAGATTTTCACGCGTGTAGGTGCCAGTGACAACATCTCTCAGGGAGAATCTACCTTTATGGTAGAAATGAACGAGGCTGCCAGTATTTTAAATAATCTCTCGGACAGAAGTTTGATACTTTTTGATGAATTGGGCAGGGGTACTTCCACCTATGATGGTATTTCCATTGCCTGGGCAATCGTGGAACATATCCACGAGCATCCGCAAGCCAAGGCGAAAACCCTTTTCGCCACTCATTATCACGAATTGAATGAGATGGAAAAATCCTTTAGCCGCATCAAGAACTACAATGTGTCGGTGAAAGAAATTGATAAGAAAATCATTTTCCTGAGGAAATTGGAGCGTGGTGGAAGCGAGCACAGCTTCGGTATCCATGTAGCCAAGATGGCGGGTATGCCACAAAGCATTGTCAAAAGAGCCGACCAGATACTCAGGCAGTTAGAAACGGATAACAGACAAGGCGAAATTACTAAACCGATAACGGAAATTGCCGGTCAGCGCGAGGGCATGCAACTCAGCTTCTTCCAATTAGACGACCCTGTTTTGGAGCAAATCCGCGATGAAATTAAAAACTTGGACATCAACAACCTGACTCCCGTTGAAGCCTTAAATAAGTTGAATGAAATTAAGCGCATCATCAAAGCCAAGTAAGGACGGTGTCTATCGAAGAATTTACATCATTAAAACAACAACCAGGAAGCCACAGAAAAATAAATAACCACCCCGCATATATCCGTGATGGATGTGATCAATGGTGCACTTGCCGTGGCAGGGTCAATTTTCAATGTGGTAAAAATAAACGGCAGTAACATACCAATCAAACTACCGGCCACCACTATCAAAACCATAGTCAGCGACGCCACCCAAATAATTTCCGGAGACCGGATACTGGCAATAAGGGCTACTCCCACGGCCATGGTCACGCCCAATAAAAGCGACACCAACAGTTCTTTGCCTATCAATTTGTACCAGTCAGAAAGCTCAACATCCCCGGTTGCCAGCGAACGAATCATCAAAGTTGCAGATTGAGAACCTGCGTTTCCACCGCTACCGATCAACAGCGGTAAGAAAAAAACTAAAGAGACATATGCAGAAATCGTATCCCCAAAGCTTGCAATGGCAGCACCCGAAAAAATATTAACAAAAACCAATGCTACCAGCCACACAATACGATTCTTGTACAGTTCAGTCACCCTCTCTTTCAAAGGATTGGTAATAGCCGACTGAAACGAACCGAATTTGTGGAAGTCCTCTGTCGATTCTTCTTCCACCACGTCCATAATATCATCCACCGTCACAATTCCCAGAAGTATGCCTTCGTCATCGACAACGGGCAATGCCACCCTGTCGTAATCGCTAAAAGCCCTGATGGCAGTCTCCTGATCATCCAGCACATTCAGTGCTACAAAGCGATTGTCTATCAAATCTTCAATCTTTTTGGTAGGATAAGCCAGGATAATTTCTTTGATCCTGAGGTCATCGACCAACTTCCAGTCTTCATCTACAATGTAAATTACATTCAATGTTTCGGAATCTCTACCAAACTTTCGGATGTGATTGAAAGTTTGCTCGATAGTGAAATGGGGTTTCACAGCCACATATTCCGGAGTCATCAAACGACCGATACTATCTTCCGGATATCCTAAAAGCTGCTTGGTAATATTGTGTTCTTCCGGCGACAACAATTGCATGAGACGTTGTGTTACCGTACCGGGAAGTTCTTCAAAGAAAGCCGTCCTGTCGTCGGGTTCAATGTCGTTCAATAGATTGGAAAGCGTTTGTACATTGTTGGCCAGGCCTTCAATAATTTGCTCCTGAATATCGTGCGATAATAGTTGGAACACATCTTTAGCCTGCATTCGCCCAAGCAATCTGAAATAGATAATTTCTTCACCTTCCGAGCAATCCTCAATCAGTTCGGCTATCTGGATGGAATCATAAGCATTCAAGGCTCCTTTTAATGCCTTCCAATCCTTATTTTCAATAAGCTGTTGAAAGTCGGTTTTGAATTCAACCATGATGATGTCTCCTTACAATTTAACACTACAAGGAAACATCCGTCTCCTTATAGGGGGATTAATAGATTTTGCTGACTATGATACGGGCCTTCGTCCATTTCAAAAGATTTTTTCAAATTTTCAGGTGCAAAAATAAGAAAATTTATTGGTTGGACAAGAGAAGAAAAAAAGAAATTTGTAAGATTTCAAGGTGAAAAACAAAAAATGTATTACATTTGTGCCCTTATACAATAATAAAGAAAAAAATCTTTATTTAATCGGAATACCTGCGCTTGAAGAGGTCAAATCTATCTCAATTTATGTGCTTGATCATGCCGAAAATGTAAAGATTTAGTCACGAATTCAATATAACGTAATTTTTTTGTCAATGAAGAAACATAATTTTAATGCGGGACCTTCCATTTTGCCGCGCGAAGTAATGGAAAAAACAGCACAGGCTGTATTGAATTTTAATAACTCAGATTTGTCAATATTAGAAATATCTCACCGCTCCAAAGATTTTCAAGCAGTGATAGACGAAGCTGTTTCTCTCTTTAAGGAAGTATTGTCCATTCCTGAGGGTTATTCGGTTTTATTTCTTGGAGGAGGTGCCAGCATGCAATTTTGCATGGTTCCGTACAACTTAATGAAATCGAAAGCAGCTTATCTGAATACAGGTACCTGGGCGAGCAAAGCTTTAAAAGAAGCCAAAGGCTTTGGTGAAGTTATCGAAGTAGCATCTTCAAAAGCAGCTAATTTTAATTATATCCCCAAAGATTATGTGATTCCTGCCGATGCTGATTATTTCCACATCACCACCAATAATACCATCTTCGGAACCGAAATATTAAAAGACATTGACTCCCCTGTTCCTTTGGTAGCCGATATGTCATCCGACATCTTTTCTCGACCGTTAGATGTATCCAAATATGCATTGATTTATGGAGGAGCACAGAAAAACCTTGCTCCTGCAGGTTTGGCTTTCGTCATTGTGAAAGAGGAAGTACTTGGTAAGGTAACGCGTCATATCCCTTCTATGTTAGATTACAAAATCCATATCGATAACGGTTCTTTGTTCAACACACCGCCGGTGTTGCCAATTTACAGTGCCTTAGAAACCTTGCGTTGGGTTAAATCCATTGGAGGATTGAAAGAAATGGAAAAACGCAACATCCGAAAAGCTGCACTTTTGTATGATGAAATTGACCGCAACTCATTATTTGTGGGAACAGCAGTCAAAGAAGACCGTTCACGCATGAATATATGCTTTGTAATGAAACCCGAATATGCTGATTTAGAAGGTGAATTTTTGAAGTTTGCCACTGAACGTGGTATGGTCGGAATCAAGGGACACCGCTCGGTTGGCGGTTTCAGGGCATCTACTTACAATGCGCTCCCCATCGAAAGCGTACAAGCTTTGGTGGATTGCATGCAAGCATTTGAAAATCTGAAAAAATAATCTTAAATTTGATGACTCACATTTAAATAATTTATAATCATGAAAATATTACTTGCTACCGACAAACCATTTGATCAAAAAGCGATAAATGGTATCAGGGGGATTTTTGATGCTGCCGGTTACGAACTGGTTTTACTTGAGAAATACACTGAAAAACAACAACTTCTTGACGCCGTAACGGATGTCGTGGCTCTGATTGTACGTAGTGACATCGTGGATGCGGAAGTAATTGCCGCTGCAAAAAAATTAAAAATCGTTGTTCGCGCCGGTGCCGGTTATGACAACATTGACTTGAAAGCAGCGACTGCTGCAAATGTGTGTGTTATGAATACACCGGGACAAAACTCCAATGCAGTTGCCGAGTTGGTTTTTGGTCTGCTCATTTATGGAGCACGTAACTTCTACGACGGAAGTTCCGGAATTGAGCTAAAAGGCAAAAAATTAGGAATACAGGCCTATGGCAATGTTGGTCGAAATGTGGCTCGCATAGCTAAGGGTTTAGGTATGGAGTTGTATGCGTATGACACCCTTTGCAGTGATGAGTTAATCGCGGCAGATGATGTGGTTCCCCTACACACAATAAGTGAGCTTTATGAAAAAGCCGAGATTTTGTCCATCAACATTCCTGCGACACCGGAGACAAGAAGATCCATCAACAGAGATTTACTGAATTTACTTCCAAAAGGCGCTATAATAGTTAATACCGCACGGAAAGAAGTCGTCAATGAAGAAGGAATGATGCAATTTATGGAGGAACGTACCGATGTTAAATATCTGACTGATATCAAGCCTGATAATCATGAGGAAATGTGTAAGAAATTCCCCGGAAGATATTTCTCTACCCCGAAGAAAATGGGTGCACAAACAGCAGAAGCAAATATCAATGCAGGAATTGCCGCAGCCAACCAAATCGTTCGGTACTTAAAAACGGGTGAAGAGCGGTTTCGCGTAAATTAATTTATGGCGGTATCTTAGAAGTGTCCAACTGCTGCGTTACTTTCGATATTCGGGCTCAGTCACATACTTCAGTATGCTCCTTCGCCCTCAATCTCAGCGCCTTGCATTTGAACACTTCTAAGACACCTTGTGGGTTTTTGGTTAAATATTTACTTTTGAGACAGCCCCAGAGAAAATACTATAAAATACGATACCAAATAAGGAATCGTATTTTTTTATTCGTATTATTCCAAATCTCTCTTTCTCTTCATTTTTTGGCTTGAAGCAAAAAAAAATCAAGACTTTGACCCCGCGAACTCGGAACACGGACCCCGGAACTCGCACCACATAACTGCATATTCATCAAATAAATTCTAATTATTTCAAAGCTTCCGTTTTTTTTGTAATTTTGCGGGTTATTGTTCGTTCTTATGTAGAACACAGTTGAATATGATTAAATCAATAGGAACTATTTCGCAAATTATTGGACCGGTAGTGGATGTTTATTTCGACCTGGATGCAAGTAAACGGGAAGAGTTACCGGCTATTCATGATGCTTTGCTGATAAAACGTAAAAACGGTCAAACTTTATACGCTGAAGTTCAACAACATATAGGAGAAAACACTGTGCGGGCAGTCGCCATGGATTCAACAGACGGTTTACAAAGAGGCATGATTGTACGTACACATGGCGCGACTATTACCGTGCCCGTGGGCGAACAGGTCAAAGGCAGACTGATGAATGTCATCGGAGAACCCATAGACGGCATGCAGGAGTTGAATCGTGAAGGTGCATATTCCATCCACAGGGAAGCCCCTAAGTTTGAAGATCTATCCACAGTTACGGAAGTTTTCTTTACCGGTATTAAAGTCATTGACTTACTAGGTCCTTACGCCAAAGGTGGAAAAATCGGACTTTTCGGTGGAGCCGGAGTTGGAAAAACAGTATTGATCCAGGAGTTGATCAATAACGTAGCTAAAGCACACAGCGGATATTCGGTTTTTGCCGGTGTTGGAGAACGTACCCGGGAAGGTAATGATCTGCTCCGGGAGATGATTCAATCCGGTGTCATTCGTTATGGCGATGAATTCAAAAAAAGCATGGAAGAGGGCAACTGGGATCTGTCGAAAGTGGATTATGAGGAGATGAAGAAATCACAAGCTACTCTATTGTTCGGACAGATGAATGAGCCTCCCGGAGCTAGAGCCTCAGCCGCTCTGTCGGGCTTGACGGTTGCCGAATCATTCCGGGACGGAACAGACAAAAACAAAAGAAGTGGAAACGACATCCTTTTCTTTATTGATAATATTTTCCGCTTTACACAAGCGGGTTCAGAGGTTTCAGCCCTGTTGGGGCGCATGCCGTCTGCAGTAGGTTATCAGCCTACTCTTTCCACAGAAATGGGAGCCATGCAGGAACGCATCACTTCTACCAAATATGGCTCCATCACTTCGGTACAGGCTATTTATGTGCCTGCCGACGACTTGACGGACCCGGCGCCGGCAACCACTTTCTCACACTTGGATGCAACCACCGTCCTCAGCCGTAAAATATTCGAATTGGGTATTTACCCTTCGGTTGATCCCTTGGAATCATCATCCCGCATCTTGAGTCCCGAGATTTTGGGAGAAGAACACTACCAAACAGCTCAACGCGTCAAACAAATACTTCAAAGAAACAAGGAGTTACAGGATATTATCTCCATTCTGGGCATGGAAGAACTATCAGATGAGGATAAGACCATAGTCAGACGTGCCCGAAAAGTACAGAGGTTTCTGTCGCAACCGTTCTTTATGGCTGAACAGTTTACGGGTGTACCCGGAGCAATGGTTCCCATCAAAGAAACCATACGCGGTTTTAAAATGATATTGGATGGTGAGTTGGACGAATATCCGGAAATGGCATTTTTAAATGTAGGTACCATAGATGAAGCCATTGAGAAAGGCAAGAATTTACTGAAGCAATCGGATCAATAATATCTCGAAAATCATTCATCAGGAATTTTATGCATCTTGAAATTATAACAGTAGAACAGACTTTGTTTTCCGGAGATGTAGAATCTGTAACAGTTCCGGGAACTAAGGGACCGTTTACCATTCTGAAAAATCACGCTCCCATAGTATCAAGTCTGACAAAAGGTACTGTTAAATACAAAAACAATCAAGCTGAAAACAAATTGAAAATTTCCGGTGGATTTATTAAGGCGAATCTTGATGTGATCACCATTTGTTTAACTTCTTCCGAACAATTGAGATGACACAACTCAGAAAAAAACTCATGCTCTGCCTGACTGCCGCCTTAGCCGGTGTTTGCGGTATTTTGTGTTTTTTGGTCGTTGTCGTATTTAAACATGACATCACAACTTGTTATGTCTCCATACCTATATTCTTCCTGTTTGTCGGAGTATTTTCTATTCTGATGATTACCAAAAACGGCATCAAACATAAAAATAACGGCAGGAAGAGAGCCAATAAATACATGTTGGTACGCACCATTAAAATCTTTTTGGGAGGCACTTTCTTTCTGTTGTATTGGTATATAGTTAAACCCGAAGACATAAAAGGCTTCGCCCTGACCTTTGTCGTATTTTATTTAACATACCTCGCTTTTGAGGCATGGAGCTTTATACAAGTAGAGAAAAAAATTAAAAACGATGTTCAGCAAAACTCTTAAACATTTTTTATGCATATGGATGTTTCTGGCAATGAGCATTTCTTTGCCGGCTAAAACTATTTCACAAGCTGAAGGCTCGGATTCGGAAGCAGCACCATTGGACGTTAAAGAGCTGATACTCGAACATTTAAAAGATGATTATGAATGGCATATAGCCACGTTTAAAGATAAAAGCATCAGCATTCCCCTACCCATCATATTGTACAGTAAAAACTCGGGAGTACAATTGTTCTCTTCCGCTAAGTTTCACCAAAATGACGGTTATTATAATGGTTTTTATATCAGCAAAAGTGGGAAATACAAAGGGAAAATAGTGGAAACGGACGCAAGCGGCAACGAAATCCGACCGATTGACCTATCCTTGACCAAGAATGCTCTTTCCCTACTCATCGGTTCTTGTCTGCTAATCATCTTTATGCTGCTCATTGCCCGGACCTACAAAGACGAACCCATCAAACCTAAAAAAGGTTTGGTAGGAGCCATGGAGATTTTTATATTATCCATTTATGACGATGTCATCAAGCCGGTTTTGGGAGAAAATTATAAGAGGTATAGGTATTATCTGCTGACCCTGTTTTTCTTTATATTCTTCAATAATATTTTGGGATTGGTGCCTATTTTCCCCGGAGGGGCAAACGTCACCGGGAATATAGCCGTTACACTTACATTGGCTTTGTCCACTTTTCTGATTGTAAACCTGTCGGGCACAAAAGAATATTACAAAGAAATTTTTTGGCCCGATGTGCCGGTTTGGTTGAAATTCCCTTTCCCTTTGATGATTATCATTGAGCTGGTAGGCTTGATTACCAAACCTTTCGCACTGATGATCCGTCTTTTTGCCAATATCATGGCAGGACATGCCATCGTATTAGGCTTGGTGAGTTTGATTTTTATAACGGCACATATGGGGGCTGCCCTCAGTTCATCCATGACAGGCTTTTCGGTGGTGTTGATCATATTCATCTATTTCATAGAGATGTTGGTGGCATATATCCAGGCTTATGTGTTTACAATTTTCACAGCTATATTCATCAATGGAGCAAGGGTCAAACCAAAAAAAGCTGAAAAGTCTCTCAAATCAACATAAATACTGAATTCAACGAATTACTAACAAATAAATAAAAAACAATTATGTTACTAAGCACTTTATTACAAGTTGTCACCGACATCGGTATTATAGGAAAAGCTCTTGCTATTTCCGTAACGGTTTTAGCAGCCGGATTTGGTATCAGTAAAATCGGATCCTCCGCTATGGATGGCATTGCCCGCCAGCCCGAAGCAGGTGGTGATATCCGTATCAGCATGATTATCGCTGCTGCATTGATTGAAGGTGTTGCACTCTTTGCCCTCGTCATTGCCGGATTTATTTTATAATCATTCGCCATGTCGTTACTTACACCTGATCTGGGATTGGTTTTCTGGATGTCGATTGCATTCGGAATAGTCATCCTTATCCTGACTAAATTTGCTTTTCCCCCTATCATCAAAGGGGTAGAAGACAGGAATAAGTATATCAATGAGTCCCTGGAAGCAGCCAAGCAAGCCCAGGAAGATCTCAAAAATGTGAAGGCAGACGGAGAAAAAATACTCGAAGAGGCTAAAAAAGAACAGGCTAAAATTTTGGCTGAAGCCGTCAAATCCCGCGAAACCATCATGCGCGACGCGATGGATAAAGCCCAGAAAGAAGCAGACGTAATGATTGACGTTGCCCGCAAACAGATAGAAGCAGAAAAAGACGATGCTATTCGAGATATCAGAAAAGAAGTGGTCAACCTCTCCTTTGACATAGCCGAAAAACTGTTGCGCAAGAATTTAGACCAGCAGGCAGAACAAGAAGCTGTCATCAATCAACTGATTGATGAAATGAACATCCATAAATCATAAATATTTTTTCAATACCCATGAGCTTCGGATTGATACCGGCGAGATATGCAAAAGCTTTGCTGGAGTTTGCTAACGAAAACTACAGCGCAGAGACGGTATATGAAGAAGCCAAAGTGATTGTGTTGGTTTTAAACAAAACAAAGGAAGTCAATCTAGCTCTGAGAAACCCGAAATTGCCCGTTGAGGACAAACGTGAGTTGATGCTGAAACTGACCGGAAAAGAACTGAGCGACTCCCTAAAACGTTTCATGGACCTGTTGTTGCAAAACAATCGTGAATCCTTACTTCGGCAGATGATGTTGAAATATATAGATTTTTACCGCGAAGACAACAAAATCAACCACACCAAATTGATAACGGCAGCTCCGATAGATGAAGAAACGGAACAACGCTTTATCAAATTGATTGAAGCTCAAGTAGGCGGAACGGTTGAATTGGAAAAACATATCCGTCCTGAAATATTAGGGGGTTTTCAAATCGAGGTAAATCATTTGCGATGGGATGCCACATTGTCGGGACAATTGAAACAAATGAGAAAAGACATGTTGAACGGAAACGAAAAATAATATGGTTAACAAAATAAATGTAAGCGAAGTCTCGCAGGTGTTGCGCAAGCAATTAGCCGGTATGGATGCCGACCCTAAGTTTGATGAAATAGGAACGGTATTGCAGGTCGGCGATGGTGTGATACGCTTGTACGGTTTACATAATGCGGAAGCAAGTGAACTGCTTCAGTTTGAAAACGGTATGCATGCCATCGTCATGAACCTGGAAGATGATAATGTGGGTGCCGTACTGTTGGGATCGTCTTCCGAGATTAAGGAAGGAGATACCGCCATGCGTACCAAAAGAGTTGCTTCCATCATGGTAGGCGATGAAATGCTGGGCAGGGTTATCAACCCCTTGGGTGAAGCCATAGACGGAAAAGGAAAGATAAGAGGCGAACTTTATGAAATGCCTTTTGAACGCAAAGCGCCGGGCGTGATTTACAGGCAACCTGTGAATCAACCTTTGCAGACAGGACTTACAGCCATTGATGCCATGATCCCTATCGGACGCGGACAGCGGGAACTGATCATCGGTGACCGGCAAACCGGTAAAACCAGCATTGCTATAGACACCATCATCAACCAACGCCGCAACTTCGAAGAAGGTGACCCCGTATATTGCATCTATGTGGCTATCGGACAAAAAGGTTCAACCGTAGCTTCCATCGTAGAAACCTTGCGCAGACACAAGGCATTGGAATACACCATCATTGTGGCAGCCAATGCCTCCGACCCCGCAGCCATGCAGTACTACGCTCCTTTTGCAGGTGCTGCCATAGGTGAATTTTTGCGTGATACCGGCAGACATGCTCTGGTGGTTTACGATGACTTGTCAAAACAAGCCGTTGCATACCGTGAAGTTTCACTGATATTGCGACGTCCGTCCGGAAGAGAAGCCTATCCGGGAGATATTTTCTACCTGCACTCGCGCCTCTTGGAACGGGCAGCCAAAATCATCAATCAGCAGGAAGTAGCTGAACAAATGAACGATGTGCCCGAAAGTCTGAAGGGAAAGATTAAAGGCGGCGGCTCGCTGACTGCCCTCCCCATCATTGAAACACAAGCCGGCGACATTTCGGCTTATATTCCTACCAATGTGATTTCTATTACAGACGGTCAGATTTTCTTGGATGTAGATGCCTTTATCAGCGGTAACCGACCGGCTATTGACGTGGGAATTTCCGTATCGCGCGTCGGCGGCAATGCGCAAATTAAAACCATGAAACGAATTGCCGGCACCCTGAAAATAGATCAGGCTCAATACAGGGAATTGGAAGCTTTCTCCAAGTTCGGCAGTGATTTGGATGCTGTCACTGCCATGATCATAGACAAAGGTCGAAAGAACGAACGCCTGTTGGTGCAACCCGTTCACTCCCCCCTCGAAGTTGAAAAACAAATCGCCATCTTGTATTGCGGTACCAAAGGCTTGTTGAAAGATCTTGCTTTGGAAAAAGTAGATGCCTTCAAAAAAGAATTTTTAGCCAGATTAGAATCTCTCCACAGGGAAAATGTATTAAACCCCATTCGCAAGGGTGTTTTTAATGATGAAGTCATTGCTATCATTGAGCAAGTTGCAGCGGATGTAATCCTAAGTCTTTCCGAATAATGTCCTCCCTGAAAGAAATAAAAAACCGCATTCATTCTGTGCAATCCACACGGAAGATCACTTCTGCAATGAAGATGGTTTCCATGGCGAAGCTCAACAAAACAGAAAGGATGATAGGTGGCATTCATTCATTTTATCATTATTTACATGATATTTTAAAAGTGGTTTTGGATGATGGTAAGGACTATCAGACAGAGTTTTCTGAAGTACGGGAATTGAAACGCATTGCCTTGGTTGTATTTTCTTCCAACTCCAGTCTTTGTGGTAGCTTCAACAGCAATATTGCCAAAAGACTGAATGTAGAGGTTCGGAATTATGCCGCTTTGGGGCATGAAAACATCCTGGTGATTCCCATCGGTAAAAAGATAGCTCAGGAAACTATGAAAATGGGATATAAAATTCCTCCCGGTTTTGAAAATTTGGACTTCATCATAGACAAACCCAATGCGAAAGCCGTACGTGAATTAGCCTATCAACTGAAACGCTTGTATCTTAACTGTGAGGTTGATAAAGTTGAACTGATCTACCACCACGCTAAAAGCAAAGGCTCGCAGATTTTGGATTCGCGCACACTGCTTCCCTTGGATTTGAAAGAAAGGGATGTGATAGAAAAGCCTGTCGTCAGAGAACGTATTTATGAAGACGATTTTATCATCGAGCCGGACAGAGAAAGTTTATTGCACGATTTGGTTCCCTACATCATCAACATACGCCTGTATTTAGCATTGTTGGATTCAAACATATCCGAGCATACAGCCCGTATGTTAGCCATGCAAACCGCCACCGATAATGCCGATGAATTACTTGAAGAAATCAAATTGCAATACAACAAGCTCCGTCAGCAAGCCATCACCAGTGAGTTGTTGGACATTATTGGAGGAACGGCAACAATATATTCCTGACCGGCAGGTGAATACGGATCAATTTCAATCTCAAATGTCCGCTTCACGATGAACTAACATGATTATATATTTGAATTTGTTTATGATGCAAGTATAATAATCATTTTAAATTTGCACAAAGAATATTTTGAATTTGCAAGAAATAAAGGTAGAAATTACACACTTTTGGGGATACTACCAATTATTCTGCAGCAGTAAATTTCTCACAATATCGGGTTTATTGGTCGTAATACACGACACTTTATCCATCAATTGCAATACTTCTGCGGGATCATCAACTGTCCATACCATTAAATCAAGATTTTCCTGTTTAACTTTATCCGCCAATTCCTTTGTTATCAATTTCTTGTGTAAATTCAATCCCTCGAAACCATGTTTTTTACAAAGTGCTATCAATTCATCCTCTATATGCTCTTCTGCTGATAAATAATAACAAGGTGTTTGCGGCAAATACTTTTTCGATTCTATCAATGGCATCTTTCCGAATGATATGATGATGGCATCTTTGGCTCTACCGGTTCTTATTAACAGATCACTTAACATGGGAAAAACATGGGCTGCCTCCCCTGCTTCGTCATAGCATTTTATTTCGATAACAATCTGTTTTCCATCAGGAACTAACTCCAATGCCTCATAAACAAAGGGTATTTTTTCTCCGTTATGCAGTCTGAGTGCCCTCAACTGTTTTGAATCGGATTCCGGAACGACAAGATTTTCATTGCAAGTCCTTTCGGTAGTTCTGTCATGCATGATCACCAAAGAATCATCCGTGGTTTTCCAAATATCCATTTCTATGGCATCCGATTTCATTTCAAAGGCAAGCTTAAAAGCTTCCAAACTATTTTCTAATGCATAAGCCGAGGCTCCTCTGTGGGCTGTGACTTTTACCTGAGCATTGATCAATAAAGTTGACGAGATCAAAAGTAAAGATAAAATGTATTTCATACGTTTAAATTTCATACGTTTAAATTTATTGAACTTACTTCATTTTTTTGTCTTGATACAAAAAAACGAAACAAAAAAAGTCAAGACTGTGCCTGCTTCGCTCAAAAAATTAGCGTTCGAACAGCTAAATCGTCCAAACTCGGCGGTGTCTCATAAGCGCCCAACTGCTGCGTTACTTTCGATATTCGGACTCAGTCACATACTTCAGTATGCTCCTTTGCCCTCAATCTCAGTGCCTTGCATTTGAACACTTCTAAGACACCTTACGGTTTAGCCCCTCAAACAAGGACGATTCTTTACGCTGTTCTCACTTATTTTTCGGCTCACCGGACAGGGTCGGTTTGCAAGCAACACAATGTAAGTAAAAAGTACAAGTTTACTTTTTGAGCACTATTTTACAAATTACATATATCTTTTTTATATTTCTTTAATTCTGAAAGGATTATAATTCACATCTTCATCAAAAACATCCACACCCTCCTTTTCCTTAATTTTCTTGACCAAATAAATTGTCAGTGGCAGGACTAAAATCTCATAAGCTGTTTTAAGCAAAGCGATGTGCACGGTCAGTTCGAAAATATTCTTCAGCGGCATCAAGCCGACAAAAGCGATGAAGAAAAAAAACATAGAATCTATGCCTTCTCCCGCAAAAGTAGAAACGATGGCACGAATAGAAAAACCCTTGCCTTTTTGTAAGATTTTCATTTTGCTCATGACATAAGCATTCACAAATGACCCCAACAAAAAAGAAATAAAACTGGCAAAGGTCAGGCGTAAAGAAGAGCCTAACACCTGATTGAAAGCATCTTGATGCGGATAAAACTGATTGGGTGGAATGAGGATGCTCAGTTGAAAGATCAATACTACGAAAAAGTTCATCAAAAAGCCAAACCAAATGATAAAGCGGGCTTTTCGATAACCCCATACCTCAGCAATCAGGTCGTTTACGATGTACGAGATTGGGAACACCAACAGCGCAGCCGTAGCACTGAGTCCGAAGATGGTAATGGTTTTTTGAGCGACAATGTTGGCGGCAATCAGACAAACTGTGAAGAGCAGTCCTGCCACCATAAAGGTAGGCGATACTTGTTTTTTCATTTTTCTTGTTTTTTACGTGGTTTATCAAGCACACGTTCCGGTAATCACACAACAGCCACCGGAATCGGCTGCAAAGGTACATTAAAATATTGTCTTGTAGCTATATTCTTGGTTCTGCCGCAATATTATCTTTCAAATCTTCCTCACTAAGGGGTTTATAACCGACTATTTTCTTCTTCAGGTTTTCGTTTTCTTTTTTAAGCAAGGTGTTTTCAGAGGACAATTCCACTATTTTTTGAACCAGCGTTTCAACAGAAAGAGATTTTTCGACATTTTCCTCATCAAGTCTGTCGTAAGTTCTCAACATATTGCCTTTTCCTGTTAGCAACCACTCCGGATCCAAATCCGGATAAGCATAGCATATTTTCTCACAATTATCACTGGTGATTGAACCCGCCTTATCTAAAAATCCATTTGAAAGACCCGTCTTCTGATAAAAACAATATTTGGAGATCCCTTTTAAAAGAAGATATCCCAAGACTCTATCACGGATTGAAGAAAGATTTGTCATAGAAAATTTGGAAAAATATGTTGAAAAATTGCGTAATAGAAAATAAGCTATTATATTTGTAAGCGACGAAAAACCATGCCCCAAATGGGACATTTACCTGCAAATGTATAAAATATTTATTGAAGTTTTATCTTGTTTACGCACAAACAACTTAACCAAATTGAAATGAAAAACGAAATCGATAATCCTTTCTCTATTCCCCGCCACGGCTACATTACCGAACTGGCAAAAATGTGCAATTGCAGTCGCAAGACCGTTACGCGTGCGCTATTTCATGGATACACAGGTCCCAAAGCCAACAAAGTGATAGAGGCTTACAAAAAACATTTTCAGGGGAAAGTATAAATCTATCTTAAGGCGATATCATTGGGCTAATGTGTGTTGCGGTGTCTCATAAGCGCTCAATTGATGTGTTCCGAGTTCCGCGGTGCGGGGTGCGGGGTCGCGAGGAAAAATTGATTTCTCGCGGATTAACGCCGATACGAGTCGCAGATCAACGCAAACTACGATTGACAGAGTCTAATTTATTATTCGATGTCAATCAATCAAATAAAATGGATCTGCTGTAAATCTTCAGCAAATCTGTGTAATGATTGCTGTATTTTTTCTACTGTACGTGCACTTGGCTTACGATGCCCTGTTACATAATGACTTAATTGTCCTTGTGATACGCCTGTGATGCGTGATAATCCGGCAAGCGTTAAACGGGTGCGGTAATACTCTAAAAACGAGGCTACATCGTAGTTGAATTCAAACTCAGCTCCTTCCGGTAATGTTTCGCCGTTTTTCACGTAATCATTTACCACGTTTAAAAAATCTTCCTGAGCTTCAGTTGCCGTACTACCTTCACCTGTAGCACCGAAATTTAACGGAGAATCGGGCATATAAGCACTATAATAGCCATCTGATGCACGTTCTATAAATACTTTTATTTTTTTCATTGCTATTTCGTTTTTTAAATTCTTACTTCAAAAAGTGGGGATTAAATCCCAGCATCCTGCTTAATTGATTTTAATGTTCCTGTTGCTACCTCTCGCGAGAGATGATTGCTTGTCGTAAATTTTTTAGCCGTTATCGGACTGTACCACTCCGGATGTCCGGCTCGCTGCTCGCCTGTTTGATAGCAACCGGCTTTTTGCAACAGCCTGTGTAGCTCGCTGTATTTCATATTTCTTTTATTAGATTGATTAACGACACAAAGTTAATGATATTAGTTTTAATATCAAAATCTTTATTTGGGGTGCGGGGTACGGGATGCGCGGTGCGGGTTTCGAGTTCCGAGGTACAGGGCGTGCAAACCGACCTTGTCTGGTGAGCCAAAAAAATTTAACGAGAAACACTAAATGCACCAATTTTTTTTGATATGTCTTTAAAGGCATAATTAAGTGTTTCGATTTCTTCATCTGTAAATGAAGCCGGCTTACCATTAACGTTGAGTTCGTTGATACGCTGACTAAGCCACGATTTGGTTTTATTAAAATACGTTTTGGCTATATATGACATGGATATGATTTCGGAAACTGCTTCCATTTGCTCCTTTATTCTCAAGTTTTGAGCTTTTTGGCGGGTGCGTCGCATGCTTGCCAATACAGCTTGCTCAAATCCTTCGGGGTCCGCATCGGCAAGTTTCTCCATGGCAACTTGAATCTCCCGGTATTCGGATTCTGTACCGGCATTCATTTCACGATTTTTTAACTGTTCAAATTTTTCTTGCGTTGTCATCTTAGTAGTTTTTTAGCAAACACGGCTTATCCGATTAAATATCTGATTTTAATTCTTCTACGATGTCGTTGATTAATTTATCAAGTTCATCTGTTTTAGTGAAACGTGAACGAAAAAATCGGTAGTTTCGTAAATACATCAGCAGTTCTTTTTCCACTTCACGTCGTTGCTTCGAAATGTACTTTTTCATTAAGTTTTGGGTTTAGTTGTTTTATTTCTTTGACGCTACAAACGTAATAAACTTTTGTTTATTAAACAAGTAAAAACCAAATATTTTTTCAAAAGCGTATTTTATCATTCCCAGCAGTGTTACCGTATGAGTGGGGAAATGCATGTGTTCCGAGTTTCGGGGTGCGCGGTGCGGGCTCCGAGTTCACGAGGTGCGGGGTCCGGGTTCCGAGGTACGTGTTCCGAGTTCCGAGTTTCGCGGTGCGGTACCACGATGTCAAAATGTTGCAGGACGCAACCGACCTTGCCTGGTGAGCCAAAAAATAAGTGAGAACAGCGTTAAGAATCGTCCTTGTCTGAGCAACGAAGTTGCGAGTTTGGACGATTTAGCTGTTCGAGCGCTAATTTTTTGAGCGAAGCAGGCACAGTCTTGATTTTTTTTTGCTTCGTTTTTTTGTATCAAGACAAAAAAATGAAGAAGAGAATTGAAATATTCGTTTTTTGTGTCAAAACAAAAAAATGAAGAGTAGAAATTCGAACCAAAAATCATCTATTATTTACATAAACGGGTTCTTTCCGATAAAACCATTAAATTTGCATAGAATTTTATTTTTTAAGACAATGGGAAAAGTATTGATTATTGGCGCAGGTGGTGTTGGCACCGTAGTGGCGCATAAAGTGGCTCAAAATGCCGATGTGTTTACTGAGATTATGCTGGCAAGTCGCACCAAATCCAAATGCGATGTGATAGCTGCCGACGTAAAAAAACGGACCGGAGTGAACATTAAAACTGCTAAGGTGGATGCGGATAATGTGCCGGAACTGGTAGCATTATTTAAAGAGTTCAAACCTGAACTGGTAATTAACGTGGCTTTGCCTTATCAGGATTTAACCATCATGGATGCTTGTTTGGAAGCGGGTGTCAATTATTTGGATACCGCCAACTACGAACCTAAGGATGAAGCAAAATTCGAATACAGTTGGCAATGGGCTTATCAAGATAGGTTCAAAAAAGCCGGTCTGACTGCCATCCTTGGTTGCGGATTCGACCCGGGCGTGACCAGCGTATTTACTGCCTATGCTGCCAAACATCATTTTGATGAATTGCATTATCTGGATATAGTGGATTGTAATGCCGGCGACCACGGAAAAGCTTTTGCCACCAACTTCAATCCTGAAATTAATATCCGTGAAGTTACCCAAAAGGGTAAGTACTGGGAAAATGGCAAATGGGTGATCACCGAGCCGCATGAAATTCATAAAACCCTGACTTATCCCGAAATCGGACCCAAAGAGTCTTACCTCATCTATCATGAAGAGTTGGAATCATTGGTGAAAAACTTTCCAACTTTGAAGCGGGCGCGTTTCTGGATGACTTTCGGTCAGGAATATTTAACCCACCTGCGGGTGATACAAAATATTGGCATGGCGCGTATTGATGAGATAGATTATAATGGATGCAAAATTGTTCCTATTCAGTTCCTGAAAGCAGTATTGCCTGACCCTGGAGAATTGGGTGAAAACTATACGGGGCAAACTTCCATCGGCTGTCGCATTCGCGGCATCAAAGACGGTAAAGAAAGAACTTATTATGTATATAATAATTGCAGCCATGAAGCTGCTTACAAAGAGACCGGCGCACAAGGTGTCAGCTATACCACAGGCGTTCCTGCCACGATAGGTGCCATGATGTTCTTCAAAGAGAAATGGCGCAAACCAGGCGTTTTCAATGTAGAAGAGTTTGATCCCGATCCTTTTATGGAGCAGTTAAATATTCAGGGATTGCCCTGGGTTGAGCTGCATGACATAGATTTGGAACTGTAAATACTTTGAATGATATACCTCCAACTATTCATATCATTTTTCAAAATTGGCATATTCGCTTTTGGGGGCGGGTATGCCATTATTACCTTAATTCAACACGAGATAGTGACTTACGGTTGGATGACGCCTGCCGAACTGACCGACATCATCGCCATCTCTCAAATGACACCCGGTCCGATTGGGATTAACTCAGCAACTTATGTGGGCTATGTGGCATCCGGGAATATCTGGGGAGCCATGGTTGCAACTTTTGCCATTACCCTACCCTCCTTCATCATCATGATTACCCTCACCAGGTTTTTCTTTGTAATGCAAAAAAACAAATGCCTGCAATACGCACTCAACGGGTTGCGTCCCATGGTAGTGGGAATGATAGCTGCCGCGGCTATCTTATTGATGAACAACGAAAACTTCATCGATTATAAAAGTTACCTCTTGTTCGGTCTTGCCTTTATTTCTTCTTTGGTACTGAAAGTACACCCCATACTTATCATTGTAGGGGCGGGTGTACTGGGCTATGTGCTGTACTGAACTCTTTTGCATACAGACACACACTTATCAATTTCCTCTATACCTTTATCGATTTTTTGGTTTGTGGAGCACTAATGGTTTGCTTAACTTTGCGTCACAATTGAACTTGTCATATACTTAACCATTTTAAAATAAAAACATTATGGAAACAACTGAAAATTATGCAATGCCTCGTATTGGTGAAAAAGCACCGTCTTTTACTGCTGTAACAACTCAAGGAACCATCAATTTCCCTGAAGATTATGCCGGAAAATGGTCTATACTGTTCAGTCACCCCGCCGATTTCACACCGGTTTGTACCTCGGAATTTATGACATTCGCATCCATGGCTGAAGAATTTGAAGCTTTGAATTGCCAGTTAGTCGGTTTATCTGTTGACGGTCTGTATAGCCACATTGCCTGGCTGCGTACCATCAAAGAAAAAATTGAATATAAAGGTATGAAAAACGTAGAGGTAAAATTCCCGTTGATCGAAGATATCTCTATGAATGTAGCAAAAAAATACGGCATGATCCAGCCGGCACAAAGTGCAACGCAGGCTGTCAGAGCGGTATTCTTTGTTGACCCCACGGGTATTATCCGCGCCATCATTTATTATCCGCTTTCTTTGGGTAGAAATTTCGACGAACTAAAACGTGTGCTGATTGCGTTGCAAACTGCTGATGCCTTTAGTGTGGCTACGCCGGCCGACTGGAGACCCGGTGATGACGTAATCGTTCCGACTGCCGGTTCTTGCGGCACTGCTCAAAGCCGTATGGAGGGTAAAGAAGAAGGTGTAACTTGCCACGACTGGTTCTTCTGCACCAAGGAATTAAGCAAAGACAAAGTAGAAAAGGTTTTGGGATCTAAATTATAATGAATAAAGGTTAGGCTGTAATATTCTTTAGATTGATTGTTGGCAAAGAGCCGTCTCGTTTTGAGACGGCTCTTGTTTTTTCGCTCACCAGGCAAGGTCGAACAACCCCGCACCCCGGAACACGCACTCCGGAACGCGGAACCCGCAACCTCATAACTCCCCAAGTAACTTCGAAACAAGGTAAACAAATTTATAAATAAAAAGTTCTATTAATATTGCTTGACATTCTAATATTTTTTCTAACTTCGTAGTCTGATATTTTTATTAAAATAATTTTTGTTTAACTGATAATACTTGATCCCCATGAAAAGAAATTTACTTATAATCATTTTGTCATTATTGACGGTAACATGGTCAATAGGACAAGAGATGCCGAAGAAGGCTCGCGCTGACAAAGAAACAGACAAAGTCTTGACGACTATAGGTCCGTCTGGTTTCAAAGCCAAACAATTTGTCAAAAGTTCTTCCCTTGGGGAAGCTTTTTACGAAGGTTTTGAAGGTGAAGTATTTCCTCCGTCCGGATGGAAGGTTATCAATGATGGTAGTTCAGACCAGACCTGGGTGAGATATACGGAAGAACCTATAACTGGAAATGCGAGTGCCTCAATTAGGTATTCTTCGCAAGCACACGATGACTGGCTGATTACACCGCCTCTGGCGCCTGTAGATGGAAATAATGTCATTTCATTCAGGGCAAAACAGAGAACCGGTAATTATATAGACAAATTCAATGTAAAGCTATCCACCACCGGCAACAACAAGGAAGATTTCACTGTTACGCTTGCTTCAAACCTTGGGCCGGAATCGTCGACACCTGAAACTTTTACATACGATTTAAGTGCATACAACGGTCAGACGGTCTATTTTGCCATTCAAGCAATTTCGACCAATCAGGAAAGGCTGTATATAGATGATTTTATCATGACTGCAGCAGCAGTTACAGAATTTCCATACAAAGAATCGTTCGACAGTGAAGAGTTCCCACCGTCCGGATGGTCAAACTTAGGAGAATATCGATGGGAAAGAGTCACCGGCGGCGGTAATCCGACGTGCAATCCCTTTGGTGCGGGCATGTTAAAATATAATTGTTGGGATTACACCTCAGGCAGACAGGGCACACTTGTTTCTCGTTGTTTAGATATGGGCAGTGGGAGCTATGGTGTTGGATTTAAGATGTATCGCGACAATTCTAATCCGTATTCTTCCAAATACGATAAAGTTGAAGTTTTTGTCAATACATTACCCGACACAACAGGCGCAACCAAATTAGGTACTATTCACAGATATACAGACTACGAACCTATTGTTAGTGCAGAAGGTTGGTACGATTATGCCTTTGTCATACCCGCCGCCTTCGTTGAGAACCCCTCTCACATTATTCTCCTTGCTACAAGCGATTGGGGCTCCAATATATATGTCGATGAGTTTGTTGTTGACCAGGTGGCTGTAACCATAGTTACATTGGCAGCCAATCCGGTCGAAGGTGGTACCGTTACAGGTGGAGGAGCCCATATTGAAGGAACTGAAGTTAATTTAACAGCCACTGCCAATACCGGTTATAAATTCAAGAACTGGACAAATGCCTCCAACGAAGTTGTGTCCACAAATGAGATATACAACTACCTTGTTGGAAGCAGCAATGTGACTTTTACGGCTAATTTCGAAAAATTATCCACCGTAACATTCACTGTTTCCGATACGGAAAACAATCCCATTGAAGGGGCTACAGTAACGGTTAAACAGGGAGAAACCCTTATTGAAACAGTTGTAACCAATTCTTTAGGGAAAGCTGTGATATACGCTGTTAGCGGTTATGGCAAGAAAGACCCAAATCAGAGGAATGAACCGAATAAAATGACTATCTTTGTAAAAATGAAAATATTATGACACTTTGGAATAACGATACTGAAATTCAATTCTTTACGGAAGCATTAAAAAACTTTGCTTCTCCTGAACAATTATTTTATAACCTGCAAGGTGGATACTTTGCTTATGTCCCAAAAGGTTCGGATGCAGAAGGTCAAACTTTGCAAAGCAGAAACTCTCTAATAGGACAATTTACTGAAAAATGGAGTAAAACTCTTTTTGAACCAATTGCAAAGGATTTAGGATTGTATGCGGTAAATAGTGTAGTTTGTGACGAGCTAGGACTTTCAAGGCAATCAAGCGCAGACCTTGCTTTTTGTACTACTAATCAAACAAACCAAAGACCAGAGAATATTAAACTGCTTTTTGAAATTAAAATGAGTGTTGTGTCGAACTACAAGTTTACACAACCAAATAAAGTTGAATTAATTGGAGATTACAAGCAACATAAAGGAAATCCTGCTTTACTGCGTTCGGATTCAATGTTAAAAGCAATTGGGAAATCTATAAACATTCGTGTTTCTGGAATTGCTTCAACAAAAATACCAGTTGTTATTTTGGGTAACAGCCCAATAACTGACAGCTACATTAAAAAGGTGGACTTTCTAAAAACTTCGGGCGTTATACAAGGCTTTTGGTCATTAAATCCAAACCCCACCAATTCCGACTATGTTAAAAACACTCCCCAATTGGGTTTTCAAACTATACTTAACGAAGAGCAACTACTTAATAATTGCAAAGAACTTGTAACTAATGATATGAATTATTTTTCCTCAATGATTTCAAAATTGAAATTGGGAGAAATAATTCGAATTGCAAGCCAAGAAGCAACTGACATTGCAAAAGCAGAAAAATTTTTAAACTTAATCCGAAGCTAAAATGAAAAGACAAAACGGTACAGAAACAAGTGCTTTCGGAACAAACGGAAGAATTAATCACGATAGTTCAAAATTTTATAACTCTAAATTATATACGGAGCTGGGGGACAAAAAGGAACTTGATAAAAACGAAAATGATTTCCCCGATAAATTTGAGAATAAATTTATTCTTGGTTCTGCCGAGAATATGAAAGAATTGCCTGACAATTCAGTGCATTTGATGATAACTTCTCCACCCTACAATGTTTCAAAAGAATATGACGAAGATTTATCTTTAAAAGAATATTTAAAACTTCTTGAAAATTCATTTAAAGAAACTTACAGAGTTCTTGTTAATGGTGGTCGTGCTTGTATAAATGTAGCAAATCTTGGAAGAAAACCATACATACCACTATCAGACTACATTTCTAAAATGATGATAGATATTGGTTTTAATATGCGTGGCGAAATCATTTGGAATAAAGCAGCAAGCGCAAGTCCATCAACAGCTTGGGGTAGTTGGCAAAGTGCAGCTAATCCAACATTGAGAGACATACACGAATACATTTTGGTCTTTTCTAAAGGCGATTATAAAAGAGAAAAAGGAAAAAAAGAAAACACCATTTCAAAAGAGCAGTTTATGGAATGGACAAAGTCAATTTGGACAATGAATGCAGAAAGTGCAAGAAGAATTGGACATCCTGCACCATTTCCCGAAGAATTACCAAATAGATTAATTCAACTTTATTCTTTTAAAGGCGATATTATCTTAGACCCATTTATGGGTAGTGGAACAACTGCTGTTTCTGCTTTGAAAACGGACAGAAAGTTTGTAGGATATGACATAAGCAAAGAATATATTGACCTTGCAGAGAGAAGAATTGTACCGTTATTAAAACAAACAAAGATATCATTTAACCTGACAATATTGGAAGAAGAGCCACAAACCGCTAACAAAGGCTAAAATCAAGCGGGCGGAAAGTGCTAATTTGAAGGGCAGAGCAACTACTAAACTTCATCGTAATTTGACAGTGAAGTGCACCGAATTGCCCGCCAGCTTTTAGCCTCAGCCGTTAGCATTCAGTGGAAGAAAACCCAACAGCAACATGAAACAGTAACAAAAACAGATAAATAAAAATGAATATTCACAATTAAAAAAGGAAGTCAAAAATGAAACACAAACGACTAAAATTAA
>Ga0255345_1000110_pt1 | contig 143508 bp, 153 predicted proteins | sample wastewater_treat_6_FD_192415 | JGI IMG/M metagenome (GOLD analysis project Ga0255345, IMG submission 192415) | Wastewater microbial communities from Lulu Island WWTP, Vancouver, Canada - plant20 | ecosystem: Engineered > WWTP > Wastewater > Unclassified | place: Canada: Vancouver, British...
AACATCCCGCCGTTCACTTTCGCCCGTTTGACTACCATCAGATATTACACGACTCTCAAACACTATTCAAGCTGCGAGTTGACAAAGTGCAGTTTGACTACCATCAGATATTACACGACTCTCAAACACTTGGGATAAAGGAAATGGGCAAGGTCAGTTTGACTACCATCAGATATTACACGACTCTCAAACCCCAAAGTCATCCGAGAGTTCCCAGGATTGTTTGACTACCATCAGATATTACACGACTCTCAAACAGGCACGACGTTCAGAAACCGACATTCAGGGGTTTGACTACCATCAGATATTACACGACTCTCAAACCTTGCGCAAGCACGAAATCAATCTCTTCGCGGTTTGACTACCATCAGATATTACACGACTCTCAAACAGTCGCTGTTGAGACAGGGAATGATGACTTGTTTGACTACCATCAGATATTACACGACTCTCAAACTAGCTCGCTCTCTTGTCGATCGCACGTGGGGTTTGACTACCATCAGATATTACACGACTCTCAAACTGCACGACGCGCCCACACTAGAGGAATCCACGTTTGACTACCATCAGATATTACACGACTCTCAAACTCGACAACTTAAGCTCCAACGGAGTTTATGTTTGACTACCATCAGATATTACACGACTCTCAAACAATTGTACGCATAACAAGCGCATCGGTTTTAGTTTGACTACCATCAGATATTACACGACTCTCAAACGGGGGGGCGGTAAATCGCAGACTCCTTTTTGTTTGACTACCATCAGATATTACACGACTCTCAAACGCGAATCTGTATCTTTCCGCCGTCACGAGTGTTTGACTACCATCAGATATTACACGACTCTCAAACTCGTACCGCAACCGCCGAAGGTTGACAAGCGTTTGACTACCATCAGATATTACACGACTCTCAAACCGTCGCCCAGCGCATCAAAGGTACGTCACCGTTTGACTACCATCAGATATTACACGACTCTCAAACCTCAAATTGAATTAGTGTCATTGCAATTCCGTTTTCCCACGATATAGAAAACGTGATGGTAGTCTCTCTTTATTGATACATTATCAAAGTCAATTAGATTTCACAACCATCGCGATCTATTATTAATCTCCGATAATGGTCGGTGTTTAGAGGTTGTTTTCTCTCTGATGATTCGATGAACCAGACCTGAAATTTTCCATAACGAATAGAACTCAATAAAGACTCAAATACATCAGGTGGTAGAAAGGCTCTGATTTGAACGAAGATGAACAACTTAATGCCAAAAAGCTCGCGATGTACTTCCATAAAATCAATGATTCGTTCGCCGAAGTTTAAAGAATCATCTGGAAATCGCATCTGAAAAAGGGAAAGGACCTGGGACAGTGATACATCTTCGACATGGCTTGGTTCAAGAAAAAAGCTGTCCCAGAGATGAGTTATTGTATCGTAAAGGTTACGCAATGCGTAGTAATAAGGCTCAGGTAACTGTTCAACGTTGGCTTTTGTTTCGATGTGTTTATAAAGTCTATTGAGAGTCGTTCGGGAATTGATATCGACGTCTAATGGGTCGGCAACGAGTGTGACTGTTTTTATTGAACATGGTGTACCCTCCTCTGAAATAATAATCTGCCCGCTCTTACCTGCGAGTTGTTCATAGAGATCAAAAACTATCGTGGAAAAGTATTCTTCGCTCTCTATGATAGTTTCATTTATTAGCGTGTTTTCTTCAACCAATGGTAGATTAATATCTGGGCTTACGACCTTCATAGCACAACTACCCTTTCATCAGTGTCTAATGTGTCGTGTGAGGCAGATCCCACAAGATAGACCATGTTGGCATACTGTTTCTCTGTCACAACAAGAATTTGCACCAGCCCTTGAGGAGGCTTGTTCGATTGTAAGCGCCTTTTGCAACTCTCTACCTGTGATCCGTTAAGGCAAATCTTTGAGTAGACGGATTCCTGCATCATCAAGTATCCGTTCTTGATAAGAAATTTTCTGAACTGACTGTAATTCCGCCGTTCTGCTGCGGTTTGCATGGGCAAGTCGAAGAACACAAGCACTCTCATGAATCGGTACATGGTAGATCAGAATACATCAATATAGGACTGTCTGTTCGCTCATTTAGTCGGTCCAACACGCTTTTTACGTAGATCCGAACAGCGTTTGGCAAGTACTGTTTCTGACCATCCATGAGAACACGTTGTTCGATAATGTCAAGCATCGATCTTTTCTCGGTTGGTCCAAACTCTTTTGGTGCCAGATCGTACACTTGCCGATCAACAAGAGGTCTAAAAGGTTCCATCAAGTCGGATGTAAAATTGTATGGGTTGAATTGGTTGTCGTGCCAAATGCCAAGTTGGGTTAAGTATCCTGCAGCCACAATTTCTTTGTTAAACAGAGATAAGAGAAGGGCATATCCGTAGTTTAGTGCTGCATTCGTCGGACATTCTTTGTCGCGTGAGAATTCCATTCCCCACAGGGCATTAAAATATACTTTTGCAGCGTGCCCTTCTCTGTTTGTCGCATCGCCAAACTCGATTTCATTTAGATATAGGTTCAGCAGGGCGGCTTGAGGGTGGTCGCGTTCCACAAGGTGGTCACGTTGCTTTTTGATTTTCCAGCTGACTATTTCTGTCCAGATCTTCGCGCATGAGGTCTTTGACCAAGCTATTTGTGAACGTATCGATTTGCTACAATCATGTGATCCTACGTACGGGCTAGTCTCGCAACAGGGATTATGTTTTTCATCGCAGAAAATGACCTTGACTTTGTTCTTGACCAACTCTGCAAGTAGCGAACAGGTGAAGGAGCAGCCTGTGTTATCAACGATTAACACGCCGATTTCCGTGATAGGGATGCGCACCGTCTCACCGGATCGAACAACTAAATGGTTCATCCGAAGGTCAAGCTTGGATCGCTTTGTGATACAGATTGTTCTCCAGCTCATAAGTCATCAAAAAAGCTATCCCCATAAATCGATGGCGTTTTCATAGAAGCCAGAAGGAGATTGGGTTATTAAGAAGTATGTTCCGGTATTGTTAAGTTTTTTGTTGAATTGTCTAATCCCTTCGCTTTTAGATAGCCCAAAACACCGTAGGTCAAAAAGTTGCGCATGGCAACTCATCGTCGAGAGGAGTTGGCTAAAAGCATAGCAATTCTCATATGTTATTTGAGCATCGAATAATGACAAGCGGTCTTCTAGCTTTTCTGCCAACCTGTGTAATTGTGTGGCTTTGTTCCAGGGACCTGTTCGAAGCCGATTGAGTACTTCCTTTGATAATCTAGCTAAATCTATTCCGGCAAGGCGATTCCTGCACAGTTCGTCTATTTTACTTTTATCTTCCTCAGACATGCTTTTATTATTGTACTTGTCTATTGTTGTGAGCCTGGTGCAGTTAATAACCTGAGCAATTTGTTTTTCAGTCTCTGGTGAAAAATAAGCTTGAATATGTGATTCGTATCTATAAGCATTTCCCGTTTTGCCTCTAATGCGGCAGCGATAACCATCAATCTCTAGCACTGAGTTAAACGGCAGTTCTTGTATGATGATACGAACATGTTTGGTAGACAGTGCAGACTTAAAGTAATCGGTAAGAATAGTTTCTCCTTGGTCTAATTGATTGCGTATCTGCATACGAAGGGCGAGTGGTACTGGTTCTATGATGCGCTCTATTCGCCCGCCAATTTCGACTTCTACAAGTGCGTAGTGTGCTACACTAACTTTGTTATATGCGCCATATCGTGTGATGTTCAAATAAGGATTATCATCCTTCGGCTCTCTTCCCGGAGCACTCCCCTTGATTGGCATTTTGCCTTCTGAAGAACTCACTTTGCTTGCTTTGATTATTTGTTGGTCAAACAATTCCCCTGTTCGGATAACGGATTGTTCAGTGTAGAGGACATCGTTGCGTGCCATTACTTTCTTAACGGTTGCGATTGTGCCATCCTTTCCTGCTTTCCATGCGAGCCCGAGATCCTTCTTTCGGTAAGATAAATCAAAATCGTAGAGACGCGCCAAATTGTATCGGTTTCCATACTTGTCGACTTGTGCGTTAGCGAGAAACTGCTTAGGATCTTTTGTGAATTTTTCATCCAAGACGTTGCCAACAACGATGTTGAGATAGGCATCTTTTGCGTGGTGGATGTCGTTGATTTCACGGCATTTGACGAATTCTAAATCTTCTTTGTCGGGTTCATTATCAGAGCATCGAAAGTCACGATAACGAAAATCTCGAACATGGTTAGACTTCACGTACACTAATCTTGTCTGATCACCTAATACTCTTTCAAGGATGTCCGTGACGATTTTGATTGTTTGGCTCGTTTCCACCAATTGACGATTAATGAATCCCGCTAATTCACTGTCAGTAAGAGGCGTGACGCGAGATAAGCGGTTGTATTTTTCGCGACTCATGAAGCCTTGATGCAACAGTCGTGTCCAGAGTTTCCCAGCCTTTTCTTGGTATTCGCGGGGCACAGAAGGTCTGTCTCCCTTTGCTCGATTCAGCTCGGCTTTAACGAGAACGAGATTGTTATGAATACTGTCATCCTTTGTCAGTGATCGCGGATAGATGTGATCAATATCGTAACGATTCGTGCTGAGGTCCTTGATATCAATGGTTTCATCGGAATAAGCACATCTGCCCTGTTGGAGATAGTATAAGAACAAGTGCTTGCTATCGAGGACTGTTTCCTCCTCATTTTCTAGCAATTTGCGCAGTTCAATATTCCAGTCATCTGCATCTTCCTTACATGATTTATACAGTTCTTCCAGTTGGCGTTTTCTGGATTGAGTCCGTTGTTTTGGGTTGAGGTCGCCGCGTGTTACCTCGACGAATATTTTCTCAGGAGGACCTCCCATTATCTTCTCGATATCTTTGTAGACAAGTAGTGTTTGCCAGATCATGCGTTTGACAGCAGGGGAAGCCATATAATCATCTAAGATACTGTGTGAAATATCGAGCGATTGTGGAGACGTAGCTCGGTTGATTTCCTTGATTTGATCACTGAAGGAATAATTGTTTGACAAGAGTTCCATAAGTAGCAACGGCTCTTCTCTCATCATCTCGATGATCGTTTTGTTGTAATCCTTATCGGAAACGCCCTTGATGCCAGCGAGTAGCTTTTCGGATAATCTTCCCCAATCCTTGTAGCGTCTTGACGATAGGAACTTTAAATCTTCCTCTGTCATGGAGTCACCATAATCGGCTTTTAGTCGTCGCCTTATCATGGCGGAATCATCCGGGAAAAGTGTGATGATTCTTACGATATTCTCCATATCGTTCATGTCAATATCGGTATTGGTAGTAGTGAGTTTTCGATAATCGTGCAAGGCGGTCAGATGAACGGGAATATCTAGATCAAATCCACCCAAGTCTGCGTCTTTGAATTCATATCCTTCACTTTTCAACCAGTCTCGAACGCGCTTGCGTGTAACCCTTTTGGGTGCGTTTGAATTTCTGAATAAGTCTTCTATCAATCCCTGTCTTGTTTTGTTGTCTAATCTCACGCCTTTAATATTGATTGCATTGACGATGTTAAGCATCATAAATTCTGCGTACAGGAGAGATTGTTTAGGTAGTGCTTTTTCGCCTGTTAGTTCGCTACAGTTCCTTGTCATTCGCTCAATAAAGACCTCGGCTGATTTTTCCAAGTCCACTTTCTCTTGGATATTCCACGGATAGACCTTGCCATGTTCCTTGCGTACAACCCACGCATATCGTCCGTTGTCTTTATCAAATCGGTGGGCAGGGTTCAGGGGTCCGACGTAGTAGGGAATTCTAAATTCAAAAATCTGTTGGATCTTATTGCACGTTTCTTTGTCAAGAAAATCTAGATAGGTACTTGCGTTTTGCAGAATAATTTTGAGTTCTGCACCAACAATCTGACGAGGAATGGTGCCATTGTCTGTACCGACGATCAAGGGCATAAAATCGCCCTTCTCAATTTCATTTATGAGTTCCTTAACCTGTGGTATTTCATTATATGGTTTTAGCTCGTTTTTTAATAATTTGAGAAAATCTGCTTGATTGCGGTTTCGATATGCAAGTTTCTTTTTTCTACCGCGTTTGCCGTAGTGTCCTGCATAGGCGACATAGTTTGTCAGGTTATCTTGGCTGATATTGAATATCCGTGCGTAGATATGTGGCTTATTAAAGTCGTTCTCAGACTTTGCACTAGCTCTAATGGCTTCTTGATCAAGTGCAATAAGTGATTTTACGACATTTTTCAACCGACGAAGATCGCGCTTATGCTTTTCATATACGGCGACCTTTGCCTCAGAGAGAAGATCGTGTTCTCCGAGAATTGCTGATAGGCGCATCCAGTTGAAAAGGGCGTAGGCTGAATCAATGAGTTCGATTCTTTCTGCCCCAATTGACTCTTCAACGTTTGGTCTAGCCGCATCGTAATCCTTGGTCAGCTCGCAGTCTTTTGTGTCGGCATCCTCGAGTTCTTCGTCATCGAAAAGCTTCTGAAAGTTGCATTTCAACCCTGCCAATAGTTTTGTTAACTCACTCATTTGTTTATTGGGAAGGTCGTAGCCGCTACTCTCAAATATTCCGAGTATTTGTTTTTGTTTTGTTGACCGCGGGATATCAGTTTTCGTGAGTACTTCTTTAAGTTCTGTTTCAACTTCCGGGAAGCAAGCATCACCAAACAATGTGTTGCAGGCTTCAGCAAACGATGCGTAGCAAGCATCATATTGTTGATCGGGGTTGTATTCGCCACCCGGGTAGAGGAAATGTCCTCTGTTTTTCATAATATGAAGCAAAGCAAGATAAACAAAACGAACATCTTGCTCTGAATCATTTTTGATTAAATGGTTGCGCAGGTGATAGATGGACGGAAAGCGTTTGTGGAAATCCACATCATTAAAATCGGGATCATTGAACAGTGAATACTTTTGTTCTGTTCTTTTATCTTCTGGATAAAAGAAGCTATCATCTAAGCGCTGTAAAAAACCGGGGTCCTTCTCGTCGAGAGCAGCGCAAAAAACTTCCTGAAGAAAACGAACGCGTTCCTTTTCACGTTTACGGCGACGTCTAGCAGTGCGAAACTGCCTCGTTGCGGCGGACGTTTTTGCTTCTTCAAAGAGACGAATGCCCCAAAGATGACGTCCGCGTTTGCGAATCACATTATAGTATCGGTCTGTGACGGCAAACCCAAGGGAACTGGTCCCCATGTCAAGACCTAAATAGTAGGGTTTTTGTGTTTGCTGTTCAGTGCGTAATGTGTTTTGGGTAGGGGTTGTATTGTCGTTCATGATTTGCAATTTCCTTATGCTTCTGCTACGATGCTAGTGTCAGATGAATGACTACCATCTGAAATTACACGATAAGTTCAAATAACGATTTATCGACTCCGCCCTTAGGGGTCACGCTTTGTGAAAGCGGTTGAGGATCTACCAAGCGGTAGATCCTTTCCTATGCTACAACAATTGTATATTGTGTGCAATTATATAAATATTTATCCTTGTCGATGCCTATTATCTAGCATTTAGCTTAACACAAAAAGAAATAGATAGTGTTTGTTTATCAGTAGAGGAGACGTCTGTATATCGTTTGTAAAGTTCATTCATAGAGATATCAAATATGCAGGTGAGCGAGCAGTTGTTTTTCTTTTGGACTAGTGTGATACATTACTGCTTTGAGTGAAGGGAATATATCTCACTCACATACGAATGCTCTGAATCACGCTATCACACTGGAATCGGGAGGCATCTAATCGATTCAGTTGAAGAAAGGATCCCTCCTAGCATAAAATAAGAAAGTAGCATTCTTTAGAAGTTGTGGGAGATGCGAAACTCCACCCTACACTTTGAAGACATTATAATTTTCGGAGATCTTAACATGGAATCGCGCACCGTTTTTGAACGAAGAGACAAAGTGAATTATTACCTCGACTTGGCAGAAGTCGTCGGTGAACGAGCGACTTGCATTCGCCGTCATTTCGGGGCTGTCATTGTCAAGGACGATGAGGTGATCTCGACGGGATATGTCGGCGCTCCTCGCGGACGTGCGAATTGCAACGAGCTCGGATATTGCATCCGCGAAAACTTGAAAGTCCCGCGCGGAGAGCGTTATGAGCTCTGCCGCAGCGTTCACGCGGAAGCGAACGCGATCATCAGCGCAGCGCGCAGCGAGCTTCTCGGGAGCTCTTTGTACCTCGTCGGCAAAGAAGTCCGAACAGGTGAGTACGTCAAAAACGCGATGCCCTGCTCCATGTGTAAGCGCCTGATTATCAATGCCGGGATCAAGGAAGTTTATGTCCGCGACACGAAAGATGACTATCGACTCATTGACGTCAATGAATGGGTCGAAAACGACGAGTCGTTAGAAGGTGTCTTCGGATATTAAATTGCCCGGATAAATCGAACCGGAATCTCTCGAAAACTTAAGCTGTCTGAATCCTTGTGATGCCCCCCTCGCTGGCGAAACGAGCAGGGGTCTTACAATACTAAATCTTACATACAATTCCGCATGAAATGCATTTTCTACAATGCCAAGATTTTAGTCGGGACACCGAGTTCTGTCAGTCCTCTGTAAACCACACTTCCAAAATCACCATAGACTAAATTCTGAGGCAATCCTTCCAACGTCTTGATCAGTGCGTCCATTCCGCGAAATACTCCCTGGTGGCATGTACCGTTTCCATCGAAGCCCTATACGGCTCAAAATCTATCATATGACCGTGAGGGGTGAATATTGGTACGACGAAGCCGACGTAGTTAGGTTCAAGTCGATTAAGTAGCTCTGAAATTGAAGTCGCATCCTCTGCGAAAAACCTGTTTAGTATCCAGCGAGACTTCGATCTTGGCTCCTTTAGCCTTGAGTGTTGCCGTTAAATGTTTGGCGTAGGTGTGTGAAATGCTCTGCGTGCGGAACGATCAAAGATTGCGAGGAGATAGGCAGTTGTGTGATGGCAATTGTATTATTCCGCTAAAAGACAAACTATTATTCCGATAGGGCTGGTATTATTCCGCAAAGGTTGTATACTTCAATTGTGGACTGGAGTGATTGCGTATGTTTATGACGACAAAACAGGCAGCAGACAAATGGGGGTTGTCAGACCGTCGTGTCCGTGTTCTCTGTGGCGAGGGAAGAATTTCCGGCGCAATTCGGGAGGGGCGCGGCTGGATTATTCCTGCGGATGCTGTCAAACCCGCTGATGGACGATTTAAGTCTTCCGAAAGCTTATTGAACATGATTGACCGCAAAAAAGCGGAACTAGACACTTGCCGTCCGCTGACTGAGGGTGAGGTCGCTCGTCTAATGGAAGAATTTACCGTCGAGTTTACCTATAACTCGAATGCCATTGAAGGTAATACTCTGACGCTTCGGGAAACAGATATGGTGTTGCGCGGTTTAACGGTTGATCAGAAACCGCTAAGGGATCATATGGAGGCAGTTGGTCACAAAGAGGCTTTTGATTTTGTTCTGGAGATGGTTCGTAACAGGATGCCATTGACCGAGCAGAATATTCAGCAAATTCATTACCTCGTTTTGGCTGATAAAAGGGAGGACAGAGGTGTATATCGTCGGGTTCCCGTACGCATCATGGGTTCTCTACACGAGCCTGCGAAACCATACCTGATCCAGCCAAAAATGGAACAGCTTATGGCAAATTATCGCGACAGCATCGAGCATGTCGTAACGAAACTTGCGCGGTTCCACCTTGAATTTGAAAGCATTCACCCATTTATCGACGGTAATGGTCGTACCGGACGATTGCTGGTCAATTTGGAGCTGATGAAGGCAGGTTACCCTCCCATTGATATAAAGTTCACGGACCGCGCAGCTTATTACAGCGCATTTGACGAATACCACGTGAAACGCAACTTGTCCGCCATGGAGAAACTATTAGCCCGATACATTATCGAACGGTTGGATTATTATCTCGGGATGCTGAAGGAGTGATTCTTTGCTCGAACTAAATTAAATGCCCTGACTTGATACTATATCAAATCAGGGTTTTTTCTTGAGGACCGCCTACGTGATTATTTACGCATTTGGAAATACTATCTCGTGCCTCATAAATTTATCTAACAACTTGTATTCTTTCAATTCTTCGAGGAGTGCGATTAATTTTTCGTCACGGTCATCATTAAACCCAATTATAATGATATCCGAAAAGTAATATTCATCGACAAAAGATAGAATTCTCTCTTTGTTATTAATATCTATTAGCCAACTATCAGGAAGGTAAAACATCTACTTCACTTCCAAAACACTCTCCATCTCGGTCCAGGGGAAGCCGGGGCGGAGAGGAAATCAAATTTAAGGTTTGCAGTTGCCACATGGACTATATCCAAGAGCAATCAGTTCGTCTCTCGATCCGTTAAAATACCACTTATTACTTTCCTTCATTCGCGTGACGCTGTAACAATCAGGGTAATGGAATTTTTTCGTGTTTTTATTTGCGATGTATTTTGCTGCGCCTGTCGTGGTACTACTTGGTTCAGTTGTGGTAGTCGTACTGCTTGGCTCGGATTTAGTTGTAGTGCTTGTTGATTTGGTCGTTTTAGCAGGTGTTGTGACAGTAGTGACTACAACCACGGCTCCACCTGGAGTCATGATGCTTTCATATGAAGCTTGCTTCGCAACTGAAACGGAGACTGACCTCCCATCTGACGTAAAGACAATATCGCCATTTAAATCAGTTCTATACACAGTCACGTCAGCGTCTCGCAGACGACTAAGCGGGTTGTCTTCCGGATGACCGTAGCTATTGCCTTTGCCCACTGAGATAACTGCATACTTTGGCATGATTTCTCTTAGGAAAGGGTATGTCGTACTTGTATCACTTCCGTGGTGACCAACCTTTAACACTGTCGCAGATAGATCAACGCCGGAATTGAGAAGGGCTTGTTCTGCTTCGCGTTCTGCATCACCAGTAAACAGGAATGATGTTGCACCGTACTGAACTTTCAGCACAATCGAAGTGCTGTTCGTATCGCTAGTGGCGTTTAAGCCGAGAATCGTTACCGTCGCGCTTCCAAGCGGATACTTTGCTCCTACACGAGGAACCACAATGCCGTTGCCCTTTAGATTTGCGTATTTCACAAAATCTCTAAACGCCTTAGTGTCATAAGAGGTAACGGGGCAGAGTATTAAATCAGCGGTAGCATAATTAAGTGCACCAGGTAGACCACCTATATGATCTTCATGTGCATGAGATCCGACTACAATGTCCAAGTTCTTGACATCTTCTTTTTTAAGGATGGAGTACATTCGACTGGAATCACTTTTACCTCCTCCATCAATCAACATGTAATGACCATCACATTCGATTAATGCTGCATCGGCTTGTCCAACATCAATGAACTTAACTGAAAATGTTGAATTCGCAGAAGGAATTACGAGCTGATCTTGAGTTGTTTCAGTAGTTGTTTCCGTATCTGTACTAGCTGAAGTTGAAAACTTGGGCGTTGTGGCGGTCGTCGTTTCTGAAGGGTTATCAGTACCGATGGCAACTGTCCTTCCCTCACCGTCCTCTTGAATGCTAGTTGAAGGGTGGTTTCGATTATCTTGTACGTGTAATCCTAGCGGGATTTTCGCTTCATCAAAACGAGAATCTGTGTTTCCACAAGAAACAAGCGTAAAACAAAGTAGAACAATAAGGATAATAAGAAGATATCTTTTTGTTTTCTTAGCAAATAAAATAAAATCATTCATAGCTTCATTCGACTCCAATTTACTATGTGCAGTACGAATATAAGACCGATAGCTTGTAATAATATTACCATTCATTGATAAATTTCACTCACATGGCGGTTTTATTTGTCAGGGTGTAACATTTGTCATTTTCCCTTCATGCTCATTATTACTTCCTTCCTTAAGAGTTCAATCGGTATTAAGGTATATGCCAACGTCTCCAAACCACCTTCGTGAAGATCGTCTTTGTTTCGGTGGAATGTGTTTTGCCATCTAAAAATTCGTTGAGCATTGAGGGTTTTTATCGAAAACCATACAAATTGCATACATCGTTCCGGCACGGGCGCTTATTTGAAAATATTAAAAAACCCCTATAAGCCTAAGAGCCACAGGGGTTTCCAATGGTTGCGGAGGCAGGATTCGAACCTGCGACCTCCGGGTTATGAGTGCGATTTTTTCAATTTGCGCTAAGGTTATTAAAATCTGTAAATGCCCTGATAGCAAGGCTTTCAGCGATTTATATTGTGTTGGATATCATTCCATACCCGCGTATTCTGCATTTCTATTGAGGGCAAATTGAGGGCAATTACTGCGCCAATTCGCCCATCATCTCCCGTGCTTGATCAAGCATTTTCTCTGTCACGCCAATGTAATATTTCAGCGTAATGGATATGTCTGTGTGCCCCATGATGTACTGTAACGTCTTTGGGTTCATTCCGCTTTCGGCCATCAGTGTAGCAAAGGTGTGCCTGAAATCGTATAAGGAGCACTTCACCGGCGGGCGAACAACAGCGAGTTTCTTCTGGTTCGTTTTTCCGCCGATCTCCCATTCTGTTGTCTGTTTAAGGATCCTCTTTAATGCGCATTGAAGCGCATTCATGGAAGGCACCTTTTTTGCTGTCGGGAAGAGCCATCCTTCCTTTGTGACAAAGGCGCTTTTGTCTCTCTGCTCAAGTAGAATTTTCTTCAATTCTTCTGAAATAGGGATATCTCGTTTAGCCGCCTTAGTTTTCAACGGGGAGTAGCCGTCAATCGTCCAGCCTCTCCGGATCTCCAGGACATCGGATTTGATGTCTCGGATTTGCAGTCCCAAAGCTTCTGACGGACGTAATCCTGTGGCAGCTAAGATCCTAAAATAATTGTAATACTTGGATTGACCTGCTGCTTCCATAATTCGGGACATATCTTCATCTGATATGATCCGTGATCTCCTGTCCACATCTGTCGCCTCATCATCAGCAATAGCGCGGAAAACTAGACCTTGAGTTGGCGCGACCAGTTTGTAGCCCAGAGTATTAATCGCCCAGTTATAAGGTCGAGAAATAGTGCCTCGAATCTTCTTGATGAACGAAGTGCTTAGCCCTGCCTTCGAGGCGGCGGAGAGAACGGTGTACACGTCCGCTCTTTTTATGTCTGTCAGCTTTCGGTGCCCCAGGAACGGGCGCACATGGTTCTCATATACGGGGACTTGGATCCGCAATTCTGCAGGGGACAGATGAAGTTTGACATGGTTCTTAATCCACATGTAGAAAAGATCGTCCATGGTGTCGCGTGCAGACGGGCCCTCCGCTTCTTTATCAAGTGCATCACAACGCAACTGAAACGCCTTCAGCGTTTCACCCTTGCGCGAAGTGAGAGACAGCCGTGCCCCGGACAAGTTCGTCACGTTGTAAGAGTATCGGCCATCCGCTTTCTTATGTATCCTGTTCTTAGGCATGAAAACACCTCCTAGTCATGGAGGCTGTGATACAATAGCGTCAGAGCCTCCGGGCTTGTTATGCGGCCGTCTCCGTAGCTGTGGTAAGTGGAGGAGACGGCTTGTTTATCTAGAGTTGAATTGTTACATTTTCTCTTTTCACTTGCAGTTTATCTTTGTTTTGTTATACTAAATACAAGGTAACTTGCGAAGGAGCAACGCTGGGTCCCATAATGGGGTAGGTACTTTGTACTGAGCATTCCTATGTGCCTGGGGTTACCTTTTTTTATGCTCATTTCCTCTTCTTAGGCTTTCTACAACGCCAGTCGGGTTCTTTCTTATTTCTTCAACAATGAACTCAATGAATTGCTGAGAATAGGTATAGTGTGATTGCTTCCCTATTTTGTGCTCATAAGAGAAATCTGGGTTTAACTTAACATCATAAAAATCTATAAATTGTGTCAGCACAAACTGGTTGAATCCTTTTTCATAATTAAAGCGAATGTTTCTTTTGGCCAGGCGTTCTCTGACGGCTATGATTACGTTGTTGTAAGAATACTTATGTGTTTCTGAAGGATCTTTAAGTTCTTTGATTATTGATGCTCTCGTACTTGCATCCTTGTCAATACGAATACAAAAGTCTGCATCATCTTTGCTTCTAGTAATGTACAGATTTTGACGGATATTTATTGCGAATTTATCTGAATCATATTCGTTTGTTAGTACTTCGATTTCATTTGCCTGCTTGATCAATTTTTCAGCAATCTCTGCTGGGTATTTCATTTTAATCTGTTCGTTTGAAAGGGGTTCGTATGATGCAGTTATCGTTAAAAAATTCTGTGCAATATAGTCAGTGATATCGGTACTGTGAAAGCGCAGCATCTCATTACAGAAATTCAAGGCGCAGGCTTGGAACAAAGGGGCATACTTGGCTTCGTAGTCCTCTGTAATGTAGTGTGTACTGATGTTTCTAAGGTCAATGATCTTTTCTAGATTAAGGCGAATGCGGGTGTATTTATCAGGGTACACTCGAGATACACATTCCGAGACAGAAATAGTTCTATCAGGATTGTCCTTATAATAAATCGCTGAGTGCCCCTGTTCCCTGATTAGTACCGCTTTTAACATTAGTTCCCAAGCGTTACAAACAAAAAAACTAAAACCCTCTATTCTGTATTTTATAGTTGGCTTGTTATAAATCTCTAAGCCTAAAATAAAGGCTTCGATAGATTTCTCCACAAATCGCTTATATAGGTCCATATTAACCCTTTCTTGCACAATCACTCATCTCACGAGATAGGAATCACGACATCAGCCGGCTTTGGCTGCTTTCCGATTGGGATGTATTCCGATACTTCAAGCGTGATATCAGAAGTATCCTCGACGTAGAAAGATTTCCGGACATTGTTTATTGTGGCTCCGTCTTTTACTGCTTTGGTCGCTTTGTCGCTCTCTCCGGTATCATCAACAAAATGAACGGCGGCCAACTGTACGCCGTTTTGGAAAGCATTGATTCTTAAAGCGTGACTCGACGATATGGTCTCTCCAGATTTGTTAGTAAAATCAAAGTAGAGGTGCACAACGTCTTTCTCATCAAATGTCTTATCTGATTTTGTTTCAGTGAACTTTACTACATACTTCCCTAAGTCTATTTCATCGCCAATAGTCGCAGGACCGGCCTTCCCTCCGGAGCAAGCCGTTGCTGAAATCAAGACAAATACTAAAAATAAAACGAGAATTGTTTTCTTCATACTTTCTTTCCCTTTTAAGTGTTCAATATGTTCTTTCCGTTCTCTTCGATATAGCTTACAACTAAACTACCCTTTACCTCTTTTACGGCGACAACAAGATTGTTGCTACCTTTCCGTTGGACCAATCTGCCTTTGTTCACCTTGTGTTCGGATGTTATTGACACTTCCCCAAACGAGACTTGATAATTTTCATAATCCAGAAAATCTCTAACCGGATTGTCCCAGAAATTCAGAACATAGGCATTTTTAGCAATTTTCCCTGTTCTCGTGAATCTAGTGTCTTGGAGCCAACAAAAATCATTGTTCAGCGTGATCTGTTGGCTTACACCCCATGAGTAATGCCTAAGGAGGTTAACGATTCTCGGTTCGTACTCCATTTTGTGATATTTAACCTCATGTAATAGATTGCACTCCCTCTTAACTGCATCTACTACTTGAGATACGATCTCAACAAATTTATCTCTGTTTCGCCCGTCCAGCAGGTACCTGTTGTACGATGCGTCTTCGTACTTTATGTATCGCATATTGTTGAGTACAAAGCCGTCGATAGGAGCGTCAGGCAGGCTAATGTCACCTGTTCCGTATTCCCATTCTTTTGAGAGATCTTGATGGCTATAATCTAACGACACCTGTCCTGAACTTTCTGCGATTTCATTAGAATTGTTTAGATTAAAAGATTCTCTCCATTCTCTCCAGCTCATATCACTTCGAACGTAGTAAGTCTTTCCGGTAAAAGGGTTTCTAGCTATCCTGCCACTATCATCCGGCTCATCAAAATCATCAAAAACAGGAACTGTCGTGCATCGGCATCCTTCATGAAACGGCGGTGCGGTTATCCCTTCTTTGTAATCTCGATCGTTAAAAGTCGCCAAGTCCATGTTGCCGCAAAACTCACAAGTGCTTTTGTCAAGTGTTGCTAAAACTTGATAGCGATTCTTTGATGGCCGGCTCAGTGAACGTCCAGACTCGGGTTTTGTAATGGCGGTTGATCCTACTGGCTGTGTTTTCGGGTAAATCTTCTTGTATATGAACAGATAACTTACAAAGAGGATTAGTAATAGGATCGAAACAAAGATCAACAAGCCTACCTCTTTTTCAGAAATTGCCGTTACTATCCCAACGATCAAGGCAAGCAGAATCAGGAAATATACTACTGTAAGTAAAATGAAGAGTAGTTTTTTCAATGTCGTAGCCTCATTCCTCCGGCCATATCTGGCCTGTTTTCCAATTCAGCAGGATCACAGGATTAAAACTAATAATGTAGTCTCCGTGTTCCTGATACAGTCTTGTATTCCCTTTGTATGTCAAGTAATTCCTTAACATACCTTCATCAACGTTCATGCAATCCGCTAATTCGTGTAGCGATCGCGGATGTCTCTTAATACCTTCAATCAACGTATCTAACGTAATTAGACGCTTCATCGCCCATCGTTCTGCTCTCAGCTCATCTCTTCGCGTTCGTCGTGTAATCCCTTTTTTAAGATGCCCTGCCTCATGATATGCAACGGCTGTTCTTCTTCTATCTTCTAATCGCTTATCTACGGCGATGTAAGGCGTTTGTCCTTCCTCTAAGACGATTACTCCGTCTCTGTTTGCAACTCTCTTATAGTCGATAGTGAGACCGTACTCTGTATGTAACTCTTCTTCTAACTTCTCTAACTCTGTCATGCCTCACCTCCAAATGTAGAACTTTTGTTCTGTTATGGTATCGGAGGCGATGATTTGATGCAATCGCTAGATGTGGTGTCTACTTTGAGTTGACCGCTACTTCTTGTTTTCTTCTTTCAGCAGTTTTGCTGTTGCCTTATCAAAGTCAGAAATAAACTCTCTGTCCTGCTTGATTCTGAATTTTTCATATTCCTTGCTGGCAAGCTCATCAGCTGCTGATCTTGACACCGATCCCGCATTATCTAAGATGCTGTATTCGTTGAACTGTAAGAACGCATCTAGTTTCTGCCGCCAATCAGCCATCGACATCTTGATATGTCGACGCGCTTGGTTTTCAGCGTAGTCGAGATACATTGAAACAATCTGGTTTAAGTCTTTAATCTCAGCTTCTTCAAGCACATTCTTGGACACGGTAACGTCGGACTTCAGTATCTTACCGTGAGGTGCGTTTTTCCATGTTGTTAGACCCATATGGGGTTTATTGCTGTCAATTCTGGAGACCAATAACTCTGGCGCTGTGTGTCCTGTTACGGCGAATAGCAATTTGTTTTGAACGATCTTGAAGAACTCCTTTGTTATCTCCGCATTACTATCGTAGTCGTAACTGCATTGGGCATATATGTCTGTAATCTTTTGATAGAAACGTCGTTCACTTGCCCTGATCTCTCGGATGCGCTCGAGAAGCTCGTCGAAGTAGTCTTTACCGAATGGGCGACCGTTCTTCAACATATCGTCATTCAAGACAAAGCCTTTCGTAATATATTCCTTAAGTGTTTTCGTTGCCCATATCCTGAACTGGGTGGCTTTTTTTGAGTTCACGCGGTAACCAACAGCGATGATGGCGTCCAGGTTATAAAATTTGGTCGGAATGTTTTGTGTTCGATCTGGCATTGCGCCATGCTGAGTGGTTATTGCAAAATTTGCAACAACCACTTCTTCCTGTAACTCGCCTTCCGAAAAGATATTTTTTAGATGTCGGCTAATCGTTGAGACATCAACGTCAAACAGCTCGGCAATAGTTTTTTGCCTCATCCAAAAAGTCTCGTCTCTAAAGATGACGGAGACCTTTACATTCCCTTCATTATCTCGATATAGGATAATTTCACTCATTCTCTTATACCCTTATGTTCATCTCGCCCACCTTAGCGAAATGATTTGTTGGTGCCAACAAGTTATCAAAACTTCTTTGACTACTCATTTCCCTTTCTCCTGCTTCTTCCAAAAATCTTCTCTGGCTTGGAGGGCTTCGGCTTGATCATCGTCGGTGAGTTCTTCGCCATCATAGGCGGCCATGAGGATTTCGGGCTTGTCTTCTGGTTCTTCTTTGAATGTAATTACTTTCGGTTGGCGGTTGTAATTCCCGGAGGCGTGGAGGTCTTCGGCGTAGTCGGCGACACGGGACTGACCTTCAGTGTTTAGCTGAATAAATGAAGTCATCAATCGCCCCCTAATATGGTCGTTCCGGTCAAGGACTCTTGATTCAGGGTTATCTGTTAACCCAATCAAGTAGTCTGAAGTTACATTGAGCTTCTCAGATATTAAATAGATGTATTCCGCGCTTACACCGCTAACCCCAGTCTCCCAATTGCTTAATCTAGAAGGGGTAATGGATAGCATAGCAGCAAGATCCTTAGCACTTAATGATCTCAATTCTCGCGCTGCGGCGATTCTTTGACCGACAATCATCTTGTTTTCCATATTATGTCCTCCTACTCCGTATTTTATCAGTCTTTTTGAAATACACAAGTAATTTCTTCAAAATTCTTGAAAAATCTGTTGACAGTCCAATATAATTGAATTATTATGTTGACAATCCAAGAATATTGAACAAGGAGGGTTTGTATGACAGGAATATTGATTTCCCAGTTTCTAAGAGATAACGGAATCAAGCAGCGATGGCTTGCCGAACAGATTGGGATTTCTGAAACGCGCTTGTCATTAATGCTAACGAACAAGGCGCCTATTGATGCTGAAATCCTTTTTAGGATCTGCGATGTGCTGGGCGTTAGCAGTGAGACATTCAGAGATCAACAGGCAAAGGAGGAATGAGATGAAGCCCTTAACGGCAACGACAATAACGACCAACAAGCCTGTGACGGTAAATCAATACTTTTTAGATTTACTGAACAAACTGATAACGGACGCTATTCATGGAATAACACTGAAAGAGCGCCTTGATGATGGAGATGTCAGGGCGCTGGAAGCTCTCATAAGCATTTACCCGTACCTGGATTACGAGTACTTGAAGAGCTTAGGTATTGAAGACAGAGGGGAAAATCATTCTTCGGGCAGGAGCGAATAGGTGTTATCCAATGAACCTGAAATGTAAAAGCAATCGAACAGAGCGTTTTCAGCCTCAAATGCCTCGTAAAGACGATGGACAATTGCTTCATTTACAGAACATAGCTCTATCGAGAATTTATGTTTCCAAGAGGCAAACGTGTACATCGTGTCAGAAATTTTTAGGATATCTGAAACATTTTCGTTCAAGACTCGTTCAACAATTTCAGGGTTCGGGTTGTGATCCATGCAAAGAAAATAATATGAATTCTCCATATTCATACCCCCTTTCTTGCAAAGCATATCACAACAACTAGTAGAGGATAATTGGCTGCTCATCTCAATCGACGAGTGGATGTAAAGGGAAGAAATGACATGAAGGAAGAGAAAATCACATTCGACATTACAGAAGAGAAAACAAATGAAATTACAAAGGCTCTCACAGGGCTAAATGTATTCCAGTGGAATCAAATTAAGTCTGCTGTGGACACTTATTTCAGCTCCCGACTCCACGACACCAAACGTGAAATAAGGCTCGAAGAGTCGGAAACACTGAATCGGTTTTTTTCGGATATGCCGAGCTTTACTCCTCGACAATCTGAATAAAAACAGGGTTGATTCGGTAGTCTTTGCCCTTGTAGTAAATGTTGACGTAATCAAGATGGTAGTAGGAATCAGCCTCTTGTTTTTGGATCGGACTCCAAATATCGGCATTTTCTTCGTACCACTGATAAGCAGATACTCGATTTACACCCATTGCTACATCTGGATCAGCGCTTAGATTCACCCAATCACCTAAAAGACAGGCATAAACGTTTTTAGCCATAAACCGCTCTCCTTTCTAAGTGATGGGTAGAGCATAGCACAACAGATTGGCTGCTCGGTTTGACCGACGGGGCAAAGGAGGAATGGCATGAAGATCCAATTTAGCGTTTTAGACAGCAGGAATTCACTCACCATTGATGACGTTTGTTTCGAAGACGTATCAGTCTTCGGGCTTGAATTTCAAGGGGGCACGGTAAAGCTCAAGTTGGAAAAAGAAGAACCACTCAATCAGATTCTTCGCGAACTGGAGAAGACCAATGGAATCCTATACGCACTTTTGCTGGTTCATGGGATTGACGTGGGAAGCGTCTTAGATCAAGAACCAACTGGGATACGCGAATTAGCACGTTATGCACTTCGGCAGAAGAATCTGGCGAAGGGGATTGACTGGCCACACCTTCAATCAGAAGAAGCTCTGGATGGAAAAACGTTACCGACCTTAAAAGGATTGGCGGTTTATTTGGAAGCATCAGAAAAGCAAGAAGGATAGCGCAGGAAGGAGCAAGTAATGAAATACCCAACTGTTAACTACGAAGAATTGCTCGAATGGATGCGTCTTCACAAGATCCGTCGCAAGGATCTTGCCGACGTCGCCAGTCACGCCATAGGAACTGTGGTCAGCCCAGGTCGGGTTGGTAGTTACATCAATGAAAGCAGACCCATGCCAGGCGAATTCATCATGGCGTGGAAACGTGCCTATAAATGGACGGACCAAGAAACAATGTTTTTCTGTCTCGGTGGCGAACCGCCCAGACCTGAGAAAGATAAACCAAAACAAATCATCGCGATCAGTCTTGATGACCTGATCGAACTGGCAGAAAGGAGGAAGACATGAAAAGCGAATGGAAAGTAAGCAGCCAGACCTTTGGGAACTTCAAAATATTTCAAGTCTATCGCATCCGTGATGCTAATGAGATAGATCACTCAGGGAACAGGGAGTATACCGAAGAAGTTTGGACAGACCGTGAGTCGGCTCAAGCATATGCTGACGAGCTCAACAGGAAAGGAGCAAAAGAATGAAAAAGAAGACAAAAAAGAGCGGTTACACACGCAATAGAACCGCTCCCCAACCAGATGGTTGTGCCTCTACAGGTACATCCATCTTAGCACGGAAGGACTGGCTTGTCACGCTTGCAAGGCTGTCCGTGGGTATCGGAGTCCTGCTGCTGTTTTGTTTAGCGGGAAGGGGTGACTACGAGCATCTGACAGGAGTTGAGATCAATACAGTCGGAGAGATTGACCTGATGATCATCACATCATTGACAGCGATTGTCCTGGGTCTCGTCTGCCTTAAGACGGAGGGAGCACTCGATGAGTAGAAATAATTCACCCGAATGGATCGCTCAACGCTGTAAGTGGGAATTTGACGATGCTGTCGAACGTGGCGATACGCGCATCGTCGAAGTGTTAGGGCGTTGTTTGCGAGGCTCTGCCTATGGAAGGAAACCAAAATACGTCAAACCGCCTTATAAGCTTATGAGTAACACATTGACGCTTTTGAATTCAGTAGGAGGTGGGGAATGAAAGTAACGTTTGACAAGTTGATCGCTCAAAACTTTCGGCAGATCGCCGACCGCGAATTTGACTTTCGTGACGGACTGAATCTCATTGTCGGTGCTAATGGTTCCGGAAAAACCAACCTGTTACACGCTATCACGTGGTGCCTATTCGGCAAGGATATGGATGACAGGACAAAGTTTGAAGTCGTGCCGCTTAATCCTGACAACACACGAACAGAGCTAGAACCTGATGTGACGCTGGCCATTTCTATTGACGGCGAAAAACATGAGCTTAGAAGACAGCTCAAAGGCGGCAAGACGGCACAGACATACATCAATGGCGCGCCATGCAAGACGCTCAAAGAGTTTGATTCTTTTGTCGCAGATATTTTCTCAACACCAGAAAGATTCAAGATGTATGCCAATCCTTTGTTCTTCCCGGAAATGCACTGGAAAGAGCAGCGCGAAATCTTCATGCAGTTTTTTCCGATGCCCAAGTCGTCGGACGTGCTCAAATACATGGCCAAACGAAGCGGCGGAGAGTGCAGCGTTGCAAAGGAGCTTGAGAAACTAGAGCCTGAGCGACTCATCGACAAATTCTGGCAGGAACGCAAGGATCTTGAAGTTGAACGCGACAAGATCAGAGCGCAGATTGAACTGCTCGATGACCAACTTGAAGGTTATCAACAATTTGATGCTGATAAGTTGCAAAAAGAACGCGAATCACTTCGTGACCGCCTAGCAAATATCCAAGATAACATCAAGGCCATCAGCGATTCCAACGCGAAGATTGAAGCGCGAAGACAACAGCTCGAAAGTTTTATCCGCAAGCAAGAGTCAGATATTGAGCGACTGAAAGATGAGGCGAAATACGGAAAAGAAAGGAAATTGCGCGAACTCAAGGATGAGCTTGAGGTGCTTGAGCGCATGCGCCAAAAGCTTGCAAATGAATTCCGGAGCTTGAAATCAGATGGAACAACCTGCCCGACGTGTGGGCAGGAGTTGCCTGCAATCATCATTGAAGAGCAGGAAAACGTACTCCAAAGCAAACGCGCTGAAATTGCGCAAGAAGGCACGAAGATAGCAGGACGAATCAAAGCGTTGCGCGAAAACATTGAAATCACCAAAAGCGAAGCGGTTGTCGACTTTGATGTGGGAGAGCAAGTCAATGCAATAAACAAAGCTAAATCCGAGCTTGTTCGCCTTGAGCCTCCGACTGTGCTGCCGTCCATCAAGGACTCTGATCTGATTCGTCTGGACGAGTTAGATAAAGCGCTTTCCCGTGGAGACGTTCACGCGGAGAACATCGAGCGCAGGAACAAACTCATGGATCGCGAGAGAGAGATTAACAAACTCTACGAAAAGGCCGAAGTCGCCGCGAGGGAGCTTGCTGATTTCATGTTCTATCGCGCAGAAATGATCGTCAATGCCGTGAATAAAAGCTTCAAGAAGATCTCCGTCAAGGTGCTTGAGATCCAGAAAAACGGCGAAGCCAAAGAAACGTTTGAGATACTCAAAAATGGCGTTCCTTATTCGGAGCTGAACACCGCCGGAAAGCTTGAAGCAGGTCTCGAACTCACAGGATTTTTGAAGGATCAACTGCACATCGATTGCCCGACGTTAATTGACAACGGCGAGCGTTACACGGATGTAAACCTTTCCCAAATCAAAGGACAAATCATCATCGCAACAGCCCGTGAAGGTGCGGAGCTGCAAGTTTTGGAGGACTAATAAATGAGTAATAAATTACAAACAAGCCAAAGAAAAACAATGACTGAATACTTTCAAGAGCAAGTCGGACGCGCTGTCGCATCGATGCCTGATTTGATCTCAAGCAGTGAGGCGAATCGCCTTACCCTCAATCTCTTGGTCGCTGCACAGAACAGCATCGAAAAAGACGGTAATAAATTCAAATGGACTAACAGCAATATCAGTGATTTTCTGTCACAGCTGATCATGCACGTCACCGCCGGTCTGGATGCTGCCAACAACGAGGTTTACGCCTATCCATACAAAAACAAAATGGCAGTCATGCCATCCTACAAAGGCTATCGGAAGATGGTCAAGGAACATGCTGTTGGGACGCCCGTCACAGACATTCTCTGCTTCGTTGTGCGTGAGGGAGAGAAATTCAGGGTTCATTATGGCCGCAACGATGATGAGTGGGATTACGAATCGATCACTTTTAACACCGCTCCTGTTGTTGGTTACGTCACAGTTGCACTATATGAAGACGGATCAAGCCGTGTTATGGAGCACACACTTGAAGACATTGAAAAGCGCATGAAAGCCAATCCGGGCGGCACAAGCCCGGCATGGAAAAACTGGCCAATCGAAATGGCTAAGGCAAAAGCAATTAAGCGTCATGCGAAGACTATCGATATTCGCTTGCGTCCTGAAGTAGAAGGCGCAGCGCGGAGCATTGACGAAGACGACTTCGAGTCATTCAAAGACGTGACGCCGCCCACAATCATGTTACCTGAAGGCATTGGCGAGGAAGAGGTTGAGGAAGAAGAACCTGTCCCGGAACCTGAACCTGTTCCCGTGGTTACCAAGAGGCAGAAAGCAAAGGCACAACCACGCAAGATCACGCCAGAGCCTACACCGGAACCTCCGGTTTTTGATGAGTACAGTCAGATTCCTCTTGACTGGATGGAGGCCTGACATGAAGGTTACATGCGTCGGCACAGGATCGAGCGGTAACTGCTTCTACGTGGAGTCCGAGCGCGGTGCCGGTGTCTATTTTGACGCCGGTATCCATCCATCTAGAATACAAAGATTAGGACTCATTATAGCTAATGTACCGTTTTTTGTGACACACGAACATGTCGATCATGCGGGTTTTGCGAAAACGTTGAATGAGAATTATGGAACACCTATCTGTGCTACGCGTGGCACAAAAGAAGCTATAAAAATTGGTTATCGGGATTGTCGGATATCCTTCGCCAGCGTTCATGAAATTCGGATGATTCCTGTTGTTCACGCGGCAGCAGAACCTTGTGCGTTCTATCTCGACATCGACGGTGAGCGGGTGCTGTACATTGCGGACGCAGGCAGTCCACCGGAGCTACCTGAAGGCTTAGCTCCAGACGTCTTGATCGTGGAAGCCAATTACACGCCCAAGAGGATGGCAGAAAACGCCGAGAAATCAGACTCGATGCTCTATGTGTCCGGGCGTGTTTCATCCGGCGTTGGGCATCTAAGCGCAAGGGAAGCCGCTCAACTTATTGAGCCGTATCTCGACTATGCCGATCTAATCATTCTATTCCATCAATCCGAAAACAATTTTGATTACACCGAATATCACAACGATCCGGAAATTAGCGACGCGTTTAAGGCAAAGGCGCAGTTCGCTAGAGCCGGCATGACGTGGAATTCCATCCCGTTTTAGGAGGTGTGCAATGGCAGACAACGCAAACAGATACTTGGAGTTAATTCTTAAGTGCATACCAAAAGGTAGCGCAAGAGCAAGGAACCTGCGCGATGTCGCTCTCACAGCGAATGTCTCAGAAAGACAAACGCAAGAATACATCAGGCAGTTGCGCGAAGGCGGATGTCCAATCGTGTCTATGTCGTCGGGTGGATATTTTATTCCTGATGAAAACGATCCGGCTGACATTGCAGAGGCCGAACGCTATATGTCCATGATGCGCGGACAGGCAATGGAGAGACTGCAGACGGTCAAAGCCATCGAGCATTGGCTTGAGAAAAACAGAAAGCCAGTCCAGATTCATCTGGACGCCTACATGGGAAAGGGGTGACTAAGTGGCACGTCCGAGGAAGAGAGGTATTGATTACTTCTCGTTCGATACAGACTTTTTCTCGGATCTGAAAATCAAGTTACTTTATGCAAGATACGGAGCAGATGGAATAGCACTTTATATCTATCTCCTATGCGAAGTATATCGAGAAGGCTACTACCTCAAGTGGTGTGACGATACCAGCTATATTATCGGGTTTGATCTGAACATGAAGCCCGAGAAGGTACAGCAAATAATGAAATTCTTATTGGAACGGTCACTGTTTAATAACACACTTTTTCAGTCGGACACTATCATTACGAGCACCGGAATACAAAAAAGGTATCAAGAGGCTGTCGAAGCTAGAGGTAGGAAAGAACCAGTCATTATAAAAAAATACTGGTTACTTTCAGAAGAAGAGACCAAGCCTTGGCTTAAAGTGATTCAATTTTCAGTTTCTCCAGAGAAAAACACTAATAATTCCCGGGAACTTCCAGAGAAAAACACAGGAAAATCCCGAGAGAAAGTACACAAAGTAAAGGAAAGTAAAGTAAAGGAAAGTAAAGTAAAGGATGGTACTAATGCAGAAGCAGAGACCGATCCACTTTCCTTAGTTGTTTCCCTTTACACGCAAGAAATAGACCCTGTGCCGTCAACCTATGTTTTGTCTGTTTTGGATGCACTACACAAAAAGGGAATGGAGCCTGAAGTCATGATATACGCCATTACATCTGCAGCCGACAACAATAAGCGCAACTGGGCGTATGTGCGCGCAATCCTTCAGAACTTAGATAAAGACGGGATCATGACAATGAACGCGGTTAATGATCGTGAACGAAAATTTCAGGCGTCAAAGAACCAAAAGACGCAGCGAGGCTTTGTCCGAGACAACCGAGGCAATTTCACGTTTGAAGGAGATTACGAAAGAGACGTAAATCTTGTAATTGAACGTCCAAATGAGTTTCAGCTTATTGATGGCACGACAGTCAGATTGGATGACGTGCCGATGGATGAAAAGGTAAAGGAACTTGAGACGTTTATTGAGGACGAACGAGAAAGGGCGAGGCGAAAAAATGACGAACAACTGTTTCCAAAACGGAAACAGTTTGACAGAAAAGGAGGCCAATCATGATTCAGACAACGCCAAATCTGATTCGGTGCCGTAGCTGTGGTAAGCGTCCTATCACAGCCCGCAACGTGTTTTTGTACATGGCTGGAGCCGGATGGGCCGGGTACGGGAGAGGGCATAGGCGGTATTACTTATGCCCGGAGTGTGTGAAAAATAGAAAGGACAAAGAATGATTATCAATGTAAACGTAATAGTTCCTGACGGGCGGCACTGTTACGACTGTGATTATCTCGCGATAAGCGGCTGTTGCGCGCTTTTCAGGTCGAAGCTGAGAAAGTACAGAACTATGGACAACCTTTTCGACAAGTGCTTGGCTTGCTTGAACGCCAAGGATGTGTCGGATGAGGAAGTGGCTTACGCACAAGACTTTAAGGCCTACCGACCGGAACGAGAACCGTGCGAAATGTGCGGCATTGAGGAGTTACCGCAAGACGCCGATTCACATGATTTTTATGTGTGGGAAGGCAACTTATGGCATCACGATACGACGTTCGGCTGGGAAGGGTCGAAGATTAACCGGTGCCCTATGTGTGGCAGGCGATTGGAGGAATGACAATGGACATACTGACACCGATTGTTGGCGGAATCTTCGGAGTGCTTTTCACTGGCACGATTATTTTAATCAAACACTTATATGTTATCGAAAGTGAGCTACGGAAAATTCAGAGAAATCAACGCATGCCGAAGGACATACTTGTCAAGTATTGCGGCGTGGTAGATGACGACGAATACAAGTTTGAGAAGATTAGTGAGGAGGAATCAGAATGAGCGAACTAACAAAAGACAGGGTGGAGCGGGCGATGGATTACTACAAGGGCGTAATCATAATGCGCATTTACAGCGACAGAGACCGGCCTGATTTGGAAGAACCTGCACTTATGGCCGAAACCGCCCTCGCCGCCCTCGACGCCGTGATGTGGAGGTCTCCAGAAACAATGCCTGATTATCATGATGTGCTAGTCGCTTTTAGAAGAACGGACGGAAGTGTCGGGTGCGCGATAACGGTCAAGTTAGAAATCCCGGAGTTTGTGACAGTGCTAGGTTGGCGGCCTGTGTTGATGTGGGAGGACGAAGCATGAATACAGCACTTATGATCACATCCATCGCCATCGCCGTGATTGGAGGTGTCGCAATCCTAATAGTGATCGTCGAGTCGATCAAAGATCACTTTGCGGTCAAGCGAGGTGAGAGACCGTGCGGGGAGTGCTTTGCGTGTGATAAGCGGTGGTTGTTCGACAGCGACATCCAGCTCCGGAGGTACATTGAGGATTACCATGTCGAGATATGCCGGTTTATGGACAGAGAGCTGTATGGGGACTTTGACGACGATCACGGCGGAATCGGGCTGACGGATTAAGCAGTAGTTGGGAGTAGTTGGGAGTAGTTGGGAGTAAACATGACCACACAGAATGCCAAAGACCGAGCCAGAGAGCGCCTCGAGAGTTATCGTCGAGTCAGCAGAGACTCAGGCTATTGCCGAGCGCGAATCGAGACTCTGCATGAACAGATGACGTCGTTCAACTTCGCTCTCGGATCGACTTCTGCCGGTTGGACCGGAGAAACAGTAATCGAGACCGTTGTCGGTAAGAAACAGGAGGGTCAGCCGAAGCCTGTACCCTCCGACATTTCAGTTCCAGTTATGCACATCCCGAGGGCTTTGTATGGTACGAGAGACCCCAAAGGCGTCGAGAAGTATCTCACTGCGCTGATTAGTGAAGTCATGAAGTACGAAGAGCGGATTGACCGGAACACCAAGCTGTGTCAAACGATTGAAGCAGAAATTGATGCTTTTTGTGACTCTGAACAGGCGTTAGCGCTCAAGTATCGGTACATTGAGGGGCTAACACACACAGAAGCGAGAAGGCGACTTCACTACAGTGAATCATCTTGGTTTGAGTTGATTTCTTCTGCTCTGGAAGCTTATGGCGAAAAAATCCGGAGTAATTCGGAGTAATTCGGAGTGTTTCGGAGTGTTTCGGAGTATTTCTTTAATTTTCGGCGTGTTATCATTAGGCTAGTAAAACTGTCAGCAGGCGTCGAAAGGGCCTGCTTTTTTAATGTAACAGGACCTCCTGCACCTCTCAATGAAGTGTCCCAGGGAGGACATTGCCACTCGCGAGGGTGGCTTTTTTAATACCAGAAGGAAAGAAGCTGTTTGTAATGCGGAGGGGGTAAGGATGAATGATAGACAAAAAGCGTTTGTCACAGAGTACATCATTGATTTCAACGCTACCCAAGCGGCTATTAGAGCCGGATACAGCGAAAGAACAGCATATTCCCAAGGGCAGAGATTGTTGAAGAATGTTGAAGTCGCAAACGCCATAGATGAGCTACGAAAAAGGATTCGACGAGACAATATTGCTGAAGCTGATGAGATCGAGGAGTTTCTGTCTCTCTCGATGAGAGGAGAAATGAAAGAAGAAGTTGTTGTGGTTGAAGGTAACTATACCGGCGGATCGACTGCAAGGATTATCAATAAACAGATTGGGCTTCGTGAGCGATTAAAGGCTGCCGAGCTGTTAGGTAAGCGATATGCCTTATTCACGGATACTGTTGATCTTAACGCATCAGGACTGGTGGTGATTACCGATGACATCTCAACCAGTGACGACGGAGGTTAGGTTATCCGGGCTGATGCTGCCTGTTTTCCACGGCGTGCACGCCTCGATCAAGAAGCAAGAATATCTCAAGTACGTACTGAAAGGCGGGCGCGGATCCGGTAAGTCGTCTCACATCGCGTTAGAGATCATCCTGCAGATCATTGAATATCCGGTGACTGCGTTGTGCGTCCGTAAGGTCGGAAACACCTTACAGGAGAGTTGCTACGAACAACTCAAGGAGGCTATTGATTACTTGCAGGTGTCGCACCTGTTCAAGTTCAACCTGTCGCCTCTGCGTATCACGTACCTGCCACGAGGGAACAGCATCATCTTTCGCGGGGCGGATGACCCGATAAAGATTAAGTCGATCAAGGTCGCAAAGTTCCCGATCACGATTCTCTGGATCGAGGAATTGGCAGAGTTTAAGGTCGAGGATGAAGTCTCGACGATTGAGAAATCTGTCCTCCGAGCTGAGCTTCCTGCAGGTTTGGCGTATTTGTTTTTGTACTCGTATAACCCGCCCAAGCGCAAGCAAAGCTGGGTGAACAAAAAGTTCGAAACACAGTTTCTGCCTAAGAACACATTCGTTCATCACAGCACGTACTTAGACAACAAGTATCTGTCAAGAGAGTTTCTTGAAGAAGCGGAGATCGTCAAGGAACGAAGCCCGAAAACGTATGACTGGGAATATTTGGGGCACCCGATAGGTGCGGGTGTTGTCCCGTTCGATAATCTACTGTTCCGGACGATCTTGGATGAAGAGATTGCGGATTTTGATAACATCCGGCAGGGCCTTGACTGGGGCTATGCCACGGATCCTTTGTCGTTTGGGCGCATGCACTACGACAAGAAACGACGAAGGATATACATTTTCGGTGAGATCTACGGCGTGAAGATCAAGAACCGAGAATTGTATAACGCCCTCCACCAGAACGGGTGGGACGACTCTCTCATCCTGGCGGACAATGAGCCGCGATCCATTGCAGAGATGCGAGACCATGGCCTCCGGATGCGCGCAGTTAAAAAAGGACCTGGGAGCGTCGAGTATGGCGAAGAGTGGCTTGACGATCTCGAAGCAATTGTCATTGATCCGGTTCGATGCCCGAATACGGCAAGGGAATTTGAAAACATTGATTATCAGATTGACGCGGACGGGAACCCTCGTCCACGTCTGGAAGACAAAGATAATCATTCGATCGACATGACGCGGTACGCGATGAACGAAGACATGCGCAAACCGCTTTACGATTTTTAGGGGGTGGGTAAGTGAGCAGCTACTTAATGCAGATGTACGAGCAGATCATCGTTAACAACGCCCCGATGAACCTCGAGAAGATCCTCGAAACCGAGATCCAAGAATGGCTTAATTCCGATAAGCGTAAAGCAATGGTCAAGGGCGAGGAATACTACGAGGGCAAGCAGGACATTTTAGAGCACTACCGCTATACCATCGGCGATAACGGGGAGAAGATCAGGCTTCAGAATGTCCACAATGCGCAGAAGGTTGATAACCAATACTCGATCCACCTCGATAAGAAGGTTAACTACAGCTTCGGAAAGCCGATCACGATTAAGACCGAAAATGATGAATACACGGCAAAACTTGGAGAATACTTCAACCCTCGTTTCATGAAGCTCTTACGTAGGGTCGGATATGAGGCCATGGAAGGCGGCGTCGGGTTCGTTCATCCGCACTACGATGAGTCGGGCGATCTTCGGTTCAAGCTCATGGACAACAAAAACGTGTTGCCGTTCTATGCAGACGAAGAAGGCGAGATCATTGATTGTTACTGTTGGCTGCACGAACGAGTTGAGTACGAGGCTACTAAAAAGAAGATCATTGAGATGGTCGATTTCGTTACGAGCCAAGGGATTAACCGATACGAGCGTAAGGACGGAAGTTTGAAGCTGATTGATCAATTCAGCCACCTGCAGGTGAATGGAGCCCCTCAGAATTGGGAGCGGATTCCTCTGATCCCGTTCCGGTACAATGCTCGAGAAATTCCAATGCTCACACGGGTGAAGAGCCTGCAGGACGGAATCAACCTGATTCTCTCGGTCTTTGAGAACAACATGATGGAAGACGCCAGGAACACGGTACTGGTTATCCATAACTATGACGGCGAGGATGTCGGGAGATTGAGAAGGAACCTTGCTTCGACTGGAGTCATTAAGGTTCGATCAGACGGTGAGCGCCGTGGCGGTGTTGAGACGCTCTCGATTGAGGTTAATTCTGAAAACTACAAGCTGATTCTCCAAATCTTCAAAACGGCATTAATCGAGAATGCTCGGTCCTTTGACGCAAAAGACGAACGGATAGCCGGCGATCCGAACATGATGACGATCCGCTCAATGATGCTTGACATGGATAACGACGCGGAAGGCATGGAGACGGAGTTCCAGCCGGCGCTGCAGGACCTTGTATGGTTCATCAATCAGGACTTAGCCAATCGTGGTAAAGGACTGTACGACCATGAATCTGTCGAGTTTATTTTCAACCGTGACAGCTTCGTCAATGAAGCGGAGGTCATTGCGAACATTACTGCTTCGGCGGGCGTTCTTTCGAAGAAAACGTTATTGGAGCAGCATCCTTGGGTGGACGATGTCGCGGAAGAGCTTAAGAGGCTTGCAGAGGAAAGAGAAGAGAGCCTACAAGACATGTTCGGCTTAACATTCCGGAAGGAGCTTGATGACGATGAAGATGAAGACTCCAAGCGCGAGGTATTGGACCCGAAGAGCGGCGGCGGTCGAGAAAAGGACCCATCGAAGCGCGCTTGAGTTTTTAATCGAGACCGTCGATAACTACGACCGAGCCATCGCTGCTATCAAGTCCGATATCGAGATGTGGTATCAACGATTCGCGGTTAATAACGAGATCAGCCTGGCCGAAGCCAAAAAGCTGCTGACGAAAGCAGAGCTCGAAGAGTTCAGGTGGACGGTTGATGAGTACATCAAACTTGGTATGTCCGGGGATCCAAGATGGCATAAGCAGCTTGAGAACGCTTCCGCTAGGGTGCATCTTAACCGCTTAGAGGCGCTTGAGATTCAGATGAGGGAACAAGTCGAACGCATCTACAGAGGGCGAGAAACGGCGACTAGAGAGTACCTGGCTAACCTCTACGAGGATAACTACTATCACAACGTGTTCGATATTGAACAGGGCGTAGGTATAGGGTTGAGCTTTACGAGACTGGATCAAAAACGATTAGACCTCGTCACGCAAAAGCCCTGGACAACGGATAACAAGACGTTTTCGGATCGTATCTGGACGTCAAAGCAAGCGCTTATCAACAGTCTCAACCGTAACTTGACGCAAATGATCGCACGTGGCGAGGCGCCTGATCGAACGATTGCTGCTATTGCTAAGGAGTTTGAAAAAGACAAGAACACCGTCGGCAGGCTAGTTATGACCGAGTCTGCAGCATTCTCCGCGAAAGCGAGAGCTGACGCACATGCCGAGCTTGGTGTAGAACGATTTGAGATAGTCGCAACCCTCGATGCGAACACATCGGAGATTTGCCGGGATATGGACGGAAAGCATTTCGCGGAAAAGGATCGAGAGATCGGCGTGACTTGCCCGCCGTTCCATCCGTGGTGCAGGTCGACGGATGTCCCGTACTTTGACGATGAGTTCACGGTGGGTGGAATGCGCGTTGCAAGGGATCCTGAGACAGGCAAAGTCTACGAAGTACCTGCGAACATGACATATAGGGAATGGCAAAAATCACTGGACAAGAGAAGCGCAGAGTCCTACAAGGGATTAGCAGCCAAAGATAATAACAATAAACCTTCCAAGCTGTCTGAGCCTATCTATCTTGGTAAGGCAAACATGAACATTGATGGAGCGGTTGAAAGGATCGTTAAGTATCACGAAAACAGAATAGTTGGTTTAGACCATGAAGAAGCGATTGTGATTCTTGGAAATGGAGAAGTGTATAAATGTATTGGCGATAAGACACGTGTTTATCCTGAAGTGCTAGGTGAGAGACTGAATAATGCTATCATTACACACAACCATCCTATTGGTGAAGGGGAGTATTCTTTCAGTACAGCGGATTTGAATTTGTTCTACAACTACGATCTCTTAGAACTTCGGGGCATAGATGAGAAATACGTGTACTCTATAAGAAAGTCGAACAAGAAGACAATCGTACCTAATGTGCCAGTATTAGAGGCTACTTTTGAAGATAGCCGACACGTGAGTGTCGCATTAGAGGTGAAAAATCGTGGCGGATATTACAGTAGAAGAAAAAGAAAATGAACTCAGACTTGAATTTCACGCAATGTTGAGAAAACAAAGCGAAGAAGAGAATGCTCTGTATAAATTGTTTTACGACAAGCATGGTGGCCTTATGGGATTAGACGGACCCCCCGACTACCAAGAAGAAAGATCAAAGTTGCTGCAAAAACACAGAGAAGAATTTAATTCATTTAAACAAAGAGTTATCTCTTCGGGTTTAGGGAATATGACACTTTAGTTTTTGTAATGAATTATTGCAGCCGCCCAACAGGGCGGCTTTTCAATGCTTGGGATTAGAAGGATTCCGGGCATTTTTTATGGGGATGGGATAGTTTCGACGGGGCATTAAGGCCAAAGTGCAGTGGTCCGGACACGGGGGCGGAACCCGTCATCTCCACCAGCTCGTACGAGCACCAAAACTAGCGGACACTGCGTCAGTGTGTCGACTCCGGGAGGCGCGACCTCGTAAAAAAGCGTAGAGGGAAAGGACAAAGCACTATGAAACGAGAATTTTTGAAGAATCTGGGTCTGGCCGATGACATCATTGACAAGATCATGGACGAAAACGGTAAAGACATCAATGCAGAAAAAGCGAGAGCTGATACTGCAGAATTAACCGTTAAGGATCTGCAAGATCAAATCAAAGAACGAGACAAAGATATTGCGGACCTCAAAAAGAGCTCCACCGATAACGCCGATCTCACAAAGAAATATGAAGACCTTCAGGCGAAGTACAAAACGGACACAGATGCGCTAGAGAAGAAACTTGCAGAGCAACAACTCGATGCCGCCCTCGACGCGGCCATTGTTGGGGCGAAAGGCAAGAACGCTAAAGCGATCAAGGCGTTGCTGGACTTCGAGAAACTCTCTTTGAAAGACGGGAAAGTCGAGGGGCTCAATCTCGATGACATCAAGAAGTCTGACCCGTACCTGTTTGAGTCAGACGACGCGCCGGCGGAACCGAAGTTCTTCGGTATGACGCCCGGAGGGAAAGTAGATACCTTGCAAGGCAGCAAAGGTATGGAACAACAGGTAGATGACATTATGAAAGGATACATTTAATCATGGCGAATTCAATTCAGAAATACGCGACCATCCTACAGGAGCGACTTGATCAACAGGTTGCGCGAGGAGCGACATCCGGGTGGATGGAACAGAACGCCGGTCAAGTAATTTACAACGGCGGTAAAAATATTGAGATCGGAACGATCTCGACGCAGGGGCTAGCGGATTATGACCGTGAAGATGGCTTCACAAAAGGTGCGATCTCGCTGGTCTACAACACGTATGAAATGACGCAAGACAGAGGGCGCACGTTCAGCATCGACCGTATGGACAACGATGACACGCACTTCCACCTGAACGCGACGGCTGCAATGGCAGAGTTCCAGAAGAGGCATGTCATTCCGGAGATCGATGCCTATCGTTACTCCAAGCTTGCGACGCTCGCTATCACAGCGAGTCAGACGACATCGGATTATACTCCTGCCGCCGCAACGATCGCCCAGCAGCTGCTTGAGGATCTCGGAGCAATCGAGGATATCTATGGTGAGGAGGTCACGATCGTTATCTCGATGCCAGGCTCGGTGAAGCGCATTCTCGAACAGTCAACGTTCTGGAATCGTTCAGCGTCCATCATCGAGTTCGATCGCGGTGGCGTAAAAACGAAAGTTCACGCCATCAACGATCACCCGATTATCCCGGTACCTTCTGCTCGCATGAAGACGAAGTACACCTTCTATGACGGCGAGACAGAGGGACAAGAGGCTGGCGGTTTTGTTGTTCATGCGGATGCTTTGGATATCAACTGGCTTTTGACCGTTAAGACGGATCCTATTGCGATTTCAAAGACTGACAAGATTCGTATCTTTGCCCCGGATATCAACCAAATGGCGGATGCCTGGAAGCTTGATTATCGCAAATACCACGATCTCTGGGTCAAGAAACAGCACGAAGTCGGCTTGTTCGTCAATACGGCTCCTGTTCCCGAGCCTGAGACTCCGGAAAGCCCCGATCCTGATCCCGACCCGCCTGCCGGAGAGGGTTAATGTATGTTTGAGCTAGAAAGACTCAATGTAGTTCGCATAGTCGACTCTGAATTAAAAGCGAAGGCCCTCATCAACGAGGGCTTTACGCTTGTTAAGAAGCCGAAAGCGGATGTTGTTGCGAAAGCGGTATCGGCGGCAGAGTCAAAGATCCTGAATCTGAAGAAGATGACTCTCACAGAACTCAAGGACTACGCAGCTGAAAACAACATTGATCTAGGCGGGGCCACAAGAAAGGCAGACATCGTCGCCTTGATAGAAAAAGAGGGTTAAGCAATGGATGAGGTTAAACTTCGCGAGATAAGAGATAAAGTTATTCTCCGGCTGGAAGGCTTCGGCCTTGTGATTACTGAAGCCGACCACGCGCTGATTGACATGCTCGTCGAGCAACAGCATCAGTGGATTCTCACGGAGATTAACCACGTCTCTTTGCCTGCCGAACTAGAGCTTGTTCTCGTCGATCGTGCTGCGGGTGCCTGGATGGAAATGAAGTTCTTGACGAACAGTCTGCCTAGCTTCGATCTCGGGGCGCCCGGCGCTAAAACCGTCCGGCTCGGTGACACGACCGTCGAGGTTGTGCCGTCAATGACAGACGCCGATTTGGCTAGGCTGATTATCGGCTTTCTGAAGACAAGGGGGGACGATCAATGGTCAGCATTCCGTCGCTTGAGGTGGTAAGGTCATCGATACGTTACCTATGGACTGACTCGATGACGGTTGAGGTTATGGACTCCACAGAGGATCCGGATACCAAGATCACGTCGAGTGAACCGCCGAGGGTCATCATTCGCGATGCACCATGCCGGGTCTCGTTCGAGACGATCTCGGGGGCGACGGTCGATCGATGGATTCGCCGGGAACAAGTCGTTAAGTTGTTTTGTGATGAGACGCTTGAAATTCCTGTCGGGAGCCGGATTACGGTTACGAGGCAGGGTATGTCAAGGGTATTCCATCGGTCCGGAGAACCGGCGATCTATCCCACGCATCAGGAGATCCTCCTAGAACTAGAGGATCGACATGGCTAAGTGGGGCGATGCGAACTTCGACGATTTGCTCAAGCTTAAAGAGCGGCTCGGTGATCTGCGCAAGGTCGGCCTGGAAGATTTTATCTCTGGTGTTGCGCGGGAATTAGCCGCTAGGCTTCTGGCAGAGGTGGTCCCTCGCACGCCCGTCGGGAAGTATCCCGCAGAAATGGGTAAGATGGGCGGAACGCTACGACGCGGATGGACCGGCGGAGTGGATAGGGCGATTAGTTCTTATGCTGCAGCGCTCCCCATCGAGAAACAAGGCAACGAGTACATCATCACGATCGAAAATCCTGTCGAGTACGGAATCTACGTTGAGTACGGGCATAGACAGACACCGGGGCGATTTGTGCCGGCGATCGGAAAAAGGCTTGTGGTGAGCTTTGTTCCTGGTCAGTTCATGCTTCGTAAGTCGGAGACGTATATCGACAGTTTCAAGGATAAGTTGATTGAGAAGAAGTTGGTTGAATTACTGAAGGGGGTGTTTTAAGGAATGCAAGAAGTTATAAACGCCCTCGCGAGAAGGCTAAAGCAGATCGATGAGACGGTGACAATTTATCAAGATGATGTGGAGCAAGGCGTAAAAGAGCCTTGTTTTTTTATTAAGCCATTGATCACGGTAAAGCAGCCGCGGATCATGAAGCAAAGCCGGATCGTGTTTCCTGTGCAGATTACCTACTTGCCGAAGAAACCGGGCAATCACGCGGAACTTCTCGATGTCCAAAACAAGATCATGACGCAGTTAGAACATGTCGATCTTGAGGATGACATCGGTATCCGCGTCTCGTCGCTGATTTCCGAGATTGTCGCGGATACCTTGCAGGTGACGTGCAACCTGAACTACTTGCTTGTCGGTGTCGATGAGACAGATAAGTTTGAAACTTTGGAAGGAGTGAACATTAATGGCGGATAAGAAAACTGATCGAGTAGATAAGCCGATCGAGTTCACACAAGAACAGTTGCTGGTTAGGTTCCCGGAATGCCCGGACGTTGTCCAGGCGGCCTTGGATGAATCTAAAACCTATACCATTGAGCAAGCTGAAAAGCTTGTCAATGCATTTTTGAAAGTGAGGGACAAATAATGGCCTTAGGTGGGGGCACCTTTACGGTGCAAAATAAGAAGCTCCCTGGGAGCTATATCAACTTTGTTGCGGCTCCCCGTGCCTCATCTCTTCTTGGAGAGCGAGGGACTGTGGCTATGGGCTTGCCGCTTGATTGGGGCCCGGATGCCCAGGTCATGGTGATCGACCGTGCAGACTTTCTTAGAAATTCTAGGAGCTTGCTAGGTTATGACTATGACCACGAAAATATGAAACCGTTGCGCGAGGCTTTCCGGAGGGCTCGTAAAGTCTTGCTTTACAAGCTCGCTGGAGACGGAGCGGCCGCCGCGTCAAACACGATAGCGACCGCTAAGTACAAAGGGACACGCGGAAACGATTTGAAGACAGTTGTGAGAGCGAATGTCATCGACGCAACCAAGTTTGATGTGCTCGTATATTTGGGTACTGCCTTGGTGTTTCAACAGCTCTCTGTAGCGACAATAACCGATCTCGACGCGAATGACTTCGCTACGTGGAAAACAAGTGCATCCTTGGCGATCCATGCAGGCGAATCGTTTACCGGTGGCGCAAACGGCTCCACGGCAACGGCACAGGTTTGGCAGGGTTTCTTGACCAAGCTTGAAGCATATTCCTTCGATGCGTTAGCTTGCGCCTCAGAGACTTCGGAGATTGTGGCGGTTGTAGTGGCCTTCACTAAGCGGATGCGTGACGAGATCGGGCTGAAGTTTCAGGCCGTTGTGTACAACACGGCAGCAGATCATGAAGGCGTTGTCAATGTAGCGAATGCTTCTTCGTTGGTGTATTGGGTTGCTGGTGCGCTTGCGGGTGCAGAAGTGTCTGAAAGCTTGACCAACGCTGTCTATGACGGCGAATACACGGTTGTGGCGGATTACTCTCAGACACAGCTGGAACAGGCACTGGAAGCCGGGAAGTTCATCTTCCACCGTGTCGGTGACTCCATTCGTGTGCTTGAAGACATCAACTCTTTAACGACATTGGGCGCGGACAAGTCTGAGGACTTTAAGATCAACCAGACGATCAGGGTTCTTGACCGGATCGCGACCGATATCGCTACAGTATTCAACACGAAATATCTTGGCAGGATCCCGAACGACGAGAGCGGTCGCATCTCTTTGTGGTCGGATGTCGTGAACTTCTTGACGAGCCTGCGCGAGATTCGTGCAATCGAGGCGTTCGAGGAAGGTGACGTTGTAGTGTCTGAAGGCCAGAACAAGAAGGCAGTTGTGGTTAATTTAGGAATCACGCCTATCTCGGCCATGACGCAGCTATACATGACCGTCATCGTCAGTTAAGAAAGGAGTGACTCTTTATGAATAACCAAGTCATGAAAGCCGGAGACTCTGTCAGCGGGTCGCTAGCTGAATGCTTTGTAACGATCGGTAATCGCAGATACAACGCGATGCAGATCATCAACCTAGACGCGACGTTTGAAAAGACAAAGGCTGAAGTACCTATTCTCGGTAAAACGGGCAAGGGTAATAAAACAACAGGCTGGAAGGGGACCGGTTCGGGACGTATGCATTACAACACGTCGATCTTCCGTAAGCTTGCTGAAAGATACAAGCAGACGGGCGAAGATATGTACTTCGAGATTCAGGTCACAAACGAGGATCCGACATCCAGCGTCGGCAGGCAAACAGTCATTCTCAAAGACTGCAACCTGAACAGTGTTATCCTCGCAAAATTCGACGCCGATGCCGAGTTCCTGGACGAGGATATCGATTTCACCTTCGACGATTTCGCGATCCCGGAGACCTTCCGTGAATTGAGAGGTATGTAATGAACCTGAACGCTTTTATGGCGCAAAACGCGCTGCCGATCGAAAATCGAAAAGTTAAAGTGTCTGACCGCTTTCTCGATGAGAGCGGTCAGCCCATTGAATGGGAACTGAGACCGTTGACCAACGAAGAAGATCGTACCATTAGGCAGGCATGCACGAAGCGTGTTCCGGTCCCAGGCAAGCGTAATGTGTTCCTGCCGGAGACGAACTTTAATGACTATGTCTTGAAGTCCTGTGTCGCATCAGTGGTTTATCCGGATCTCCATAACAAGGAACTGCAGGACAGTTATGGCGTCATGGGCGCGGAGGCACTTCTCGAAAGGATGCTTATCCCGGGCGAGTACAGCAATCTGTCCAATGCCGTCCAAGAAATCAACGGATTCGATCTCGAGCTTGAAGTTGAAAATGCAAAAAACTAATCGAGGATGGTGACCCCGAAGCGAACATTCTGCACTTTTGCATTCAGAAGCTTCGGTGGACTCCGTCCCAGTATTTCAATCTGAACGATTACGAGAGGGCATTTGTGATCGCTTCTATTCGTTTGCGGATCAAGGAAGAAGAAAAGCAAGTAAGAAAAGCAAAGAGGTAGGTGATGGTATGGCGACTCTTAGATCTACATTGCGATTAAACGATTCAATGAGTGCCACGCTGAACCGCATCGATGCGTCTTTGAATAATGTTCTAGGGACGTTTGGTAATGTTAAAGCCTCACTTGCCCAACCTGTGGATACGTCATCAATCGTTCATGCTTCTGAAGAACTTGATCAGGCAGCTAGTTCGGCTAGAGAAATTGATGAAGAATTAAGAAAATCTTCTCGTGGCGCCCAGCAGTTCGCGAATGCGGCACATAACGCGAATAGTCAAATGTCGATGTTGCACTCAGCCGCAATTAAAACAGCGGCAGTGATAGCGATTATCAAGGGTATTAAACTTGGCGTGAAGATGTCCGATGAGTTAGTTCAGGTTCATGCTCGACTGGACATGATAAACGATGGGCAGCAAACGACAGAGCAGCTTAATCAGATGGTCTTCCGAAGCGCGCAGCGCTCTCGCGGTGCGTATTTGGACACGGCTAAAGCAGTTGCTAGTCTGTCTATGCAGGCGAAAGATGCGTTCGCGGACAACCGCGAAGCAATCTATTTCTCCGAATTGCTCAACAAAATGTTCACGATCTCAGGTACCAGCAAGCAAGGCGCCGAATCGGTTATGTATAACCTAACTCAAGCCATGGCTTCAGGGGTGCTTCGAGGTCAGGACTTGAACGCAGTAATGTCCAATACGCCTATGATTCTTCAGCAAGTCGCAGATTACTTAGGCGTGTCAATGGGCGAAATTCGGAAGCTTGCGGCAGAGGGCGAATTATCCGCTCAAGTAGTAAAAGAGGCCATGTTCGCGGCGGCTGACGAAACAGAGGCAAAGTTTGCGAACATGCCTATGACATTCGCTCAAGTCTGGCAGTCCATACAAAACCAATTGATCATGATGTTTGAGCCGGTGCTGATGAAGTTCAACGAGTTGCTGAATGACCCTGCAGTACAGACGGCGATCGACGCAATGATCGTCGGTTTAGGATACATTGCGGAAGCGATCGGGTGGATTATTGACATAGCTATTTGGCTTGCGAATGCGATCGTCGAAAACTGGTCATGGATCGAGCCCATCGTTTTGGGTATTGCCGTTGCGCTGGGTCTGTGGGCCATTAAATCGCTTGCGGTCGCAGCAGCGAACTGGGTCTCAACAGTGGCTCAGTGGGCGCTTAACGCTGCTCTCCTTGCGAGCCCCATAACTTGGATCATTTTGGCCATCGCGGCTATCATTGTCGCAATTTATCAATGGGTAAAAGCTGTCGGGGGCATACGCATTGCCTGGTTGATCGTGGTTAATGCAATTCTAACCGCCTGGGACTGGGTTAAAATCGGGTTCTTTACCGGAGTCTATTGGATTATTGATCTGATTGCTAAGCTAAAGTTCGCCTGGGCGAGCGCCGGTGTGGCCATTGCCGGATTTATTGGGGATATGAAAGTTTCGGTTCTGTTGATTATCGAAAGCATGGTTAATGGCGCCATTGACATCCTTAATGACTTTATCGGGCTGCTGAACGCCATTCCAGGAGTCACTATTGATTACATAGGCCATGTTGATTTCGGAACGCGGGCTGCCCTCGAGAACGAGGCGGCTAAACAAGCAAGGGAAGCCGATCTGGCGGCTAAGAGGGCGGAGCTTGATGCAGGTATTGAAGCAAGGGCCGCAGAACTGGCAACAATGAAGCGAAACGCACGCGACGCAACAACAGCTCGACTTGCTGAGATTGACGCGGCAAGGCGTGAACTTGAAAAAGAGAAAGCCGGCGAAGTCGAAACGGTCGAGGACTATAGGCCAGTTGCTACGACTTCCCCTTCCGCTGCGAAGATCGGGAACATCGACAAGAACGTTGGGAGCATAAAAGATTCACTCGATATCAGCAATGAAGAGCTCAAATATCTGCGAGAGATTGCTGAACGCGATGTGATCAATCGGTTCACGTTTGCTGACATGAGCTTTGACTTCACGAACGTTCAATCCGAGCCTGACATTGATGGTGTCGTTGACCAGTTCAGCGACTGGCTCAAGGGTCAGCTCGTGGGGGCTGCGGAGGGTAGTCATGCATAAAGTGTTTTTAGGTGATGTGTTGCTACCGTTCGCCCCGGCATCCATTAAGCTGCAAATCAAAAATAAAAATAAGACCGTCGACCTCATCAATGAAGGTGAGGTTAACCAATTGAAACTCCCCGGTCTCACTCAGATTGAATTTAAGTTCGATCTGCCGTACAGGAAGTATCCGTTTGTTGTTAACTTCAAGCCGCAGAAATACTTTCTCGACCATCTTGAGAAGCTTAAGGTCAGCAAGAAACCGTTCCAATTCATTGTCGTTCGTGAAGGGGGCTTTGGGACTAACCTGAAGGTCTCGCTTGAGGACTATACGATCGAGGAATCTGCGGCCAATGCACGCGACGTATCGATCTCGGTCAAACTCAAACAATACGTAGACTATGGCCTTAAAACGGTTGTTATTCCGCCCAAAACGACATCGACGACCAAGGCCGCTAAAAAAACAGTGCCCCCTCCTGCGGCGCCACGTGCAGGGGCTCCGGCAAAGGCTAAGAAAGACACGTATAAGGTCAAGAAGGGTGATTGCTTGTGGGCGATCGCCAAGCGTTTTTACGGTAAGGGGAGTCTTTGGAAGAAGATTTATAACGCAAACAAAGCCCTTATTTCAGCCAGGAACAAAGGAAAACGAGTTGCGTATTTTACGATCTATGTCGGTCAAGTATTGAAGATTCCACCGAAGTAGGAGGTGCGCCAATGTATGAACTGGCCGTTCTGAATGGTAACACGATCTACTTACCTCCTGCCGAAGGGAAGGTTGTTTGGGATACGTCCCGGAAGAACAATCCGGGAAAACTCACTTTCAGCTGTCTACCGCCGGTTCCATTCGAAATGGGGAACGCCGTTCGGTTCAAGGTTGACGGCGCGAACGTGTTCTACGGATTTCTTTTCACGGATAAGAGCGACAAAGACAAGGTCAAATTCACGGCATATGATCAGCTGCGCTATCTTAAGAACAAGGACACGTATGTCTACTCGAACAAGCGCGCAGATCAGGTCATTAAGATGATCGCGGATGACTTTCGCTTGAAAACGGGAGCCCTGGCGAACACCGGTTATGTCATCCCGTCTCGGGTTGAGGATAACCAAACCTTGTTTGACATTATGGGAAACGCATTAGATGCCACGCTCATGCAGAACCGGAGGCTTTTCGTGTTGTTCGATGACTTCGGGAGACTATCCCTCAAAGAAATCAAAGACATGAAGGTGCCTATCGTGCTGGATGACGGATCAGCTGAGAACTATGACAGATCTCGGTCGATTGATGCGAAAACGTACAACAGGATCAAGCTCTACCGGGATAACAAAAAGACAGGAAAGCGCGAGATCTACATCGCGCAATCAACAGCTAACCAGAACAAGTGGGGCCTGTTGCAGCACTATGAGAAGGCAGAAGAGAATGTTAATGCCCAACAGAAAGCTGATGCCTTACTTAATCTCCACAATCAGGTCGAGCAAAAACTATCAGTCAAAAAGGTTTTCGGGGATGTGCGTGTTCGTGCCGGTTCAATGGTTCTTGTGAACCTTAACGGCATTCAGCAATGGATGCTTGTTGAGAAGGCTAAGCATGAGTTCGGCGAGTCAGAACATACCATGGGCTTAACTTTGATCGGGGGTGGTTTTATTGTCTGATGTTTTCGAGACATTCAAACAAATTGCAGTTAACGCTGTCGAAGCCACATTCCCCGTCAAATTGATGTTCGGGGTCGTTCAGTCAACATCGCCTTTGAAGATTTTCATTGACCAAAAGTTAACGATTACAACGGACCAATGTGTCTGGCTCAAGGGGGTAGGGCTTTCAACAAAGGACCGAGTCGCTTTGCTTCGACAGCAGGGTGGACAGACCTTCCTAATACTGGGGGTATTGCAATGATTCCTACGACCACAATCGACGAACGCATTGAATTTGAAGTGCAGCCGTCTAAAACGTACGCTCTGGAGGATGGGCGGGTTATCGACGGGCTGGAGGCTCTGGAACAATCAATTTTCTGTATCTTACAGACAGAACGTTTTGAGTGGCCTATTTACTCCTGGGACTACGGAATAGAAACATTGGACCTATACGGCAAGGATCCTGACTGGGCGAGGGTGGAAGTCGAACGCAGGATCACAGAAGCGCTGATGCAGGATGACCGAATTAGCGGTGTTTCAGATTTTAACTTCAATCAACAAAAGAAGAAGCTAAGCGTTTCATTCCTTGTCGAATCAGTATTTGGTGAAACGGAGGTAATGTATGTCTTCGTATGAGGCAATTCTTAACCGGATGCTTGAGCGGTTCCCTGACTGGATGGATAAGCGCGAGGGGTCTGTGATATACTCAGCCCTTGCTCCCGCGGCCGCGGAACTTAACTTGCTCTATGAACAGCTCGCGTGGGCGCTTGATCAGGTTTTCGCCGATACCGCTGAACGTGAGGCCTTGATTCTTAGGGCGAGAGAAAGGGGGCTTAGCCCCCTGCCTGCAAAAGCAGCAAGAGTTAAAGGGGAATTCACTCCAGACACTTTGGAAATTCCAGCAGGTGCCCGTTTTAATCTAGGTGTGTACAACTACTATGTTGACATTAAAATCGCTCCCGGTGTCTACGAGTTGATCTGTGAAACTAAAGGGGCGATTTCAGCAATCGGCGATTTGATTCCTATCGATCACATCCCCGGATTGGAGACAGCAACGATCACAGAGATCCTAATATTGGGCGAAGATGAGGAAGACACTGAAGCATTCCGAACTCGGTATCTTAATTCTTTCGCCTCATTAGCGTTCGGGGGCAACATTGCGGACTACAAAGAGAAAGTAAACGAAGTTCAGGGCGTCGGCGGTGTTAAGGTCATTCCGCATTGGGACGGCGCCGGGACCGTGAAACTCATCATCATCAGCTCCGACTATGACGCGCCCAGCGCAGAGTTGGTCGAGTATGTTCAGACCGCTGTGGATCCTACGGTCAATGCGGGAGAAGGCTACGGCATAGCTCCTATCGGGCACATCGTAACCGTTGAAGGTGCGGTGTTCGAGACCGTGAATCTATCAGCTAAGCTCACGCTTGAAACGGGCTACTCAATTTCGGATGTTCTGCCCGCCGTTCACGAGAAGCTCGACGCATACTTCTTAGATCTAGCTAAAGAATGGGAGAATCTGCCAAATGTTATTGTCCGACTTGTCTCGATTCAGGCGCTTATGATCGCTGTCGAGCACATCATCGATGTTGAGGATTTGACTTTGAACGGTCTAGCTAAGAACTTAGTCATCGCATCCAACGCTGTCCCGAAACGAGGTGATGTCAATGCTACCCTCGGATCGTAACTTAAAAGACTATCTTCCGGGCTTTCTGACCCCGTACCTCGAATGTCTGATGAACGCAGAGGAGCCGGAGTTTGAACTTGCGTGGGGTAAACTTGCTGATTTTTTAGACGATGCGTTCATCTTGTCAGCGCATGATAGTGGCGCCGCAAGATTTGAGAGAATCCTAAAAATCACACCTTCCTCTGAAGATACACTCGAATCCAGGATTTCAAGAATTCTTATTAGGTGGGAGAATACCTTTTCTTACACATGGAAACATTTTCAGCAGAAGATCCAGATGTTGTGTGGCGACGATTATGAATTAACCGAAAACTGGAGCGAATATCAGTTGTGTATCACCACACATCTTGATCTTTATGGCCAAGTTGAAGACTTGGAACGCGTTTTTAGGCATGTGCTTCCCGCGAACATTCAAGTTATTGCAGAAAACATCCTGGACTATTTGGTTGAGGGCCGCGCCTATGTCGCTGCGGGTCAAGTATTCATAGGCATGTTCCAATTGACGGATTCTTTTGGTGCTGTCTGGAGCTTGGGCGGCGTAGCATGCCCAGCTGCAGCCGGTTCCGGCACTTGTGAAATTATGCTAACTGATTCTTTTAATGACGTGTTTGCTATTAATTCTGAAGCAGGCGGATCTGCGGCTCACTGTATCACGGATCAAATTGAAGTCAGCGACTCCTATCAGGACACAGTCTATGGATTTTCCAATGCTAACACCGGAGCGGGTATCACTTACACAATCTGTATATAAAGAAAGGCGGTAAAAAATATGGCGGAATTTAGGCCAATGGTAATCACAAACAAAGGTCAAGCACTAATTGCGAAGATGCTTGCAGGCAGAGGGAACATCACATTCACAAAGATTTCTCTTTCGGAAACTGCATACACTGATGCACAGATTCTTGCTATGGCCACACTTGGCGGCGTAAAACAAACCTCAGGTATCTCAAGGGTTATAAAAACAAGTAATGCGGCGGTGCAAGTGGAAGGCGCAGTCACCAATGCTTTGTTGACATCCGGGTATCACATCAGAACAATTGCCCTTTATGCGCAAGATCCGGATGAGGGCGAAATTGTCTATGCAGCGTGTGGCGCTTCTACGCCTGGATGGATGCCCCCTTACAATGGAGTATCGTCCAGCGGATGTTTTCTGAAGCTTGTCACTACTGTCCAGAATGCGTCTAATGTGACGGTTGAAGTTGACCCTGGCGGGGTAGCCACCATCGGCGACATCCAAAGCCTACAGGGGCAAATTGACGATCTGCAGGCTTATATAGGCTACACAGAAGAGGACATCTATGGTGTTGAAGTCGACTTTGTGAACAAGCGATTCACCCGACTTGCAGGCGCCTCCGCAATGACCCCTGGGACGGACTTTGATGCTGTTGATCCATGGAAACGTAAACGATGCATTCTGACGGATGCGGGCGTCGTCCTCGCTTATCATGGCGAGGCGGGGTACACAGAAACAGGCGCTTTGACACAAGCCGTCACCCTCGACGACACCACATACCCAATCGGAACAAAAGTTCAGGTCATGGTGGAACAGCCAAAGTTCTATTACAAGGTTGTCCCGCTTGAGCTTGAAAGAAGACCCGGCGAAAAAGGAATGCACCTGCGGAAAGGCAGATATTACATTTCGCCCACCAAGAAAGCAGGATTCAAACTGCATCCAGCGTTTATTAGAAACGGCGTGGAAAATGATGTTATATACCTTTCAGCCTATGAGGGGTCCACTTATGACACATCCGCTAATGCCTACAACATCAACGACGCACAGACCGTCGATTTTGATAACGATGTACTTGCGTCTATTGCGGGGGCTAAACCAACTAGCGGGCTGTCACAGAGCGGGGCGACTAGAGCAGGGTTCAGGGCCCTTGCCGCGAAGCGCGGGACGGGGTGGACGCAAGCAACGATTCAATCTGTGACTGCAACGGCACTTCTGTTTCTTGTTGAGTACGCAAGTTTTAACATGCAATCCGCAATTGGGGCTGGAATCACAGGCAAAACAGATGATGGCGCAACCAACATGGCTGAACTCACCGGTATCACGACTAATCTTGGAAATGCTACGGGGGCTGTCACCAGTGAAAGCGGTTGGTCAGCGATCTCATACAGGGGCGAAGAAAACTTCTACGGAAACATTTGGAAGTGGGTTGATGGAATCAACATTTACAACTATGGTGAGGGCTCTGTCTATATCGCAGACAACGATTTTACAGACAATAAAAATGATGGCGCATACAAGGACGCAGGAATCACTATTAGTGGCACAAATGGCTACATAAGTGCTTTTGCTTATGACGAAGAATATGATTGGCTATTCATTGCCTCTGAAGTTCTCGGCAATGCAAGTGTCCCCGTCGGAGACTACTTTTACCAGAATAGAGCTGCCGAATATTATACGGTTGCTCTATTGGGCGGTGCTTGGGCTGCTGGCTCGAGTGCGGGCGGTTTCGTTTGGGCTTTGAATAGTTCGGCGGCTGCTCGGGATCGGGCCCTCGGCGGTCGCTCGCTGTATGTGCCAAAAGTGGCTTAACCATTGAATTATTGGGCAATTTGTACTGATTCTTATACGCGAACATAAAACAATCTCTACCTGAAAAAGTCAGCAATTCCATTGCTCTATTAGGCGGTAATTGGAATAATGGCTCGAATGCAGGCAGTTTCTATTGGAATTTGAATAATTCAGCGACTAATCGGAATCGGAACATCGGCAGTCACTCACTAAATGCATATAAATTATAAAGAAGTAAGGTGCGAAAGATACTTTACTTTTTACATATGTGACCAAATTGCCCTGGCGCTTGCCAAAATATAAAAAGATGAAAGGTTGTATTGGTAAACTCTCAAAGTTGAAGATTTGGCCATTCAATATGCATACAAAATGAAAAGATATGGAAATCTATACCCCAAGATCTATGACATAGACAACCTAAGACGTGCGCATAAAAATGCGAAGAAAGGTAAAGGCTGGTATAAGGAAGTCAAACTGGTTGATGAAAATCCTGAAGAGTACCTAGCGAGGCTCCAGGAAATGCTAATCAATAAAACCTACCACACTTCTGAATATAAAACTTTTATCAGGAATGACACCGGGAAGGAACGCCTGATTTACAAATTACCATACTTCCCTGACAGGATTTGCCAATGGGCGATTCTACAAATCATTGAACCTTATCTGTTGAAAACTTTTACTGATGATACCTATTCTGCGATTCCTGAAAAGGGTATCCATCTTTGCTTGTACAAGCTGAAACACGCTATGCAAACAGACATCTCCGGTTGTCAATACTGTCTAAAGTTAGATGTAAAGAAATACTATCCTTCTATTGATCACGCCATTTTGAAAATGCAATATAGAAGATTATTCAAGGACAAGGATTTGCTTTGGCTGCTAGATGAAATCATCGATTCTACACCCGGTGGTGTTGGGATTCCGATTGGAAACTATCTTTCACAGTATTCAGGCAACCTTTATTTGTCATCTTTTGACCATTGGATAAAAGAGGTCAAGCGTGTCAAACACTATTTTAGATACATGGATGACATTGTTATTTTCGGTGAAAATAAAAGTGGTTTACACAAGTTGAAAGATGACATTGCTGAATACTTCAGAATGAATCTAAAACTTGAAATTAAAGAAAATTGGCAGGTCTTCCCTTCCTATATCAGAGGCGTTGATTACGTTGGCTATAGAGTTTTCTTAGATTATGTACTACTGAGAAAACGTACCTGCAAACGAATGAAGAAGAAACTGAATCGAATAAACAAGGACAGGATGGAAGGAAGAGACCTGAATTATTCAAAATGGTGCGCCATCAATTCATATAAGGGTTGGTTGATGCATTGTGACAGTTACAGATTGCAGCAGAAATACATCGCGCCAATCCAGGAATATGCAGATGCATACTATCAGCGCAACATCAAAAGCAAAAACAAGAAAGGCGGTAAAAAAGCATGAAAGATTTTGGAAAAACAAGGAGTACAGTCATGCCTGAAGAAATGAGTATCGATGAATTCAGTGTATGGATTGCCTCCGATATTCAGGCAGTCACTGAGCCGAGTATAGATGAGCAGGAAGGGTTTACTGGCTTTGAATACAATTTGGTTCAGTACGACAAGGATGAATACATCAAGATGCTTGATGAAAAAAATGAATCTTTGGAAAGTCAGATAACTGATACGCAATTGGCGCTGTGTGAAGTCTATGAAATGTTGTTATAGAAAGGACAGGTGATGAACGATGGCGGCTATCTATGCGAATTTAATTATGAAGGGAAAGAAAACAATAGATGATGTACCTGATCATTTGCAGCAAGAAGTTCAGGATATCCTAGAAGACCTTGGTTGGGTCGAAAATGCGCCCTGATGTCTAGCATCATTAAGATAATCAGACTGATTACCTCAGCTGCAGCATAGCTGGGGTTTTTTATTGGAGGAAAAACAAATGGCAATAACAATCAAAATTAGACATGCTACCAAGTCGCCGTGCTATAACGATCCTCGCAAGATGCAGGGTGTCTTAGGTGGTATGCTCCATTCGGTCGGCTGCCCCCAGGCATCAGCTGATAACTGGGCGGCACGGTGGAATCGCGTGACCGCTCGGGTCTGCCCTACATACGTCACCGAGCCTGGCGTCGCTATCCAGTGCCTGCCGGAGGACAAACGCCCATGGACTTCTGGAAGCGGCCCTAACGGTAACGCGAATAATTACATGTTCCAGGTCGAGATGGCAGAACCCGGATGTCTTAAGTACGGCAAAGGCGGGCGCTTTACCGTCGAACCTTCCAAGCTGGCAGAAGCACGTCAATATGTGATCGATAATTACTGGACAGCCGTGGAGCTTTTCGCTGATGTCTTCAAAAGACATGGCCTCGATCCGCTGGCGAAGATCAAGGGCAAAAACCATCTCGCACTGATCAGCCACAAGGAAGGGCATAAGGCCGGAGTTGCTTCGAATCACGGCGATCCTGAGCACCTGTGGACTCAATTGAAATTGCCTTTCACTATGGACACTTTTAGGCATGACGTAAAAGCCGCGATGACTGACTCTACTGCGCCCGCGCCTAAACCGGCTGAAAGTAAACAGGTACAGATAATCACGCCTCGCGGCCTAAATGTAAGAGAGAAACCGTCAACACTATCCAAGCGCCTGAAAACACTGCCAAAAGGCAGCGTCGTCGAGATCGCGGAAGAGCAAGGCGGTTGGGGATATGCGCCTGCCGAAAAGGGATGGCTGCACCTTGGAGCCAAGTACGTCAAGATGCTTGCGACCGAATCTCCTCCTAAACCTACGCCACAGCCAGCCCCTGCGCCAAAGCCAAAACCCACGCAAGAAGATAAAGCTAAGGCGTGGATGGAGCAAAACACGCTCAAGCTAGGGGCGACGGGCAAACTCGTTGAGGTTGTGCAAGTGGCAGTTGGCTCAGAGATTATCGATGGCCTTTTGGGTCCCGTAACTAAGAAAGATATCGAGAGAACCCAAGAGGCAAACGGACTTGTAAAGGACGGTATTGTCGGACCACAGACGTGGACTTGGTTGTTAAGGAGGCGTTGATGAGATGAGCACAGTAGGAATTGTCAGCACGATACTTGCCTGTATTGTCGCTTTGCTAACGATCATTGCTTCGTTAATCAAGTACAAGCAACAAATCAAAGAATGGTGGAAGAAAAAAACCTGTTGGAGAACTACCCTCCTTGACCACGAAAAGCGACTGGAAAAAGTCGAGAAGAGCGTGAGTACGATCAATACAAACCTGTGCACTCTCAGTGACGATTACAAGAAGAACACAAAAGAGTCTAAGGAGTACCGGCGATCAGCGCTCGGGGATAAGATCTTTAACCACACGGAGAAGTATGACGAGCAGGGCTATATTACCCAATTACAGTGGGAAAACTACACGCTCTGCATTAGGCGTTACAAGGCTTGTATTCCTGACGGGGATGAGGAATACGACCTAATTCTACACGATTGCTTACCTCTGATTGAAGCGCTACCAAAAAGAAAGGAGCATCCACGAAATGAAACACAATATTACGAGTAAGAAGTGGTGGAAAGCCGCCGGCATCCGAGCCTTAAAGACCTGGGCTCAGTCAGCCGTGGCAACCATTGGAGCAACGGCAAGAACGCTCGGCGAGGTTAACTGGCCAATCGTTCTATCAACAGCAACGCTATCAGCTATTGTATCGTTGCTGATGAATGTTGGCGGGCTACCAGAAGTAGAGCTTGACGATGCAGACGGATAGTCTATTGAAGTTCATATTTTTCTCCTTTTCACATACCCTCCGTCTCGGTTGGCGGGGACCGGGGCGGAGGGAAAATGACTCAAGCTATCGTTGAATTGGGGGCAAAATTGGGGGCAAAACTCAATAAGTTAAGGGCTGTAGCTTAATCTAAAAACCCCTGTAAGCCTTAGAGCCACAGGGGTTTTCCTAATGGTTGCGGAGGCAGGATTCGAACCTGCGACCTCCGGGTTATGAGCCCGACAAGCTACCAGCTGCTCCACTCCGCGATGTTCACGTTTAGGGTGGTGCTCGTGGCCGGACTCGAACCGGCATGGATTGGAATCCCGCGGATTTTAAGTCCGCTGCGTCTGCCGATTCCGCCACACGAGCAGTTACTCGAAACGCTTAGATACTTTAGCACGTCAATGTGATGCTGTCAAGTTTTCTCGTCATGCTGTTGCTCCAACAGGAGTTTAAGCTGAATGCCAAAGTAACTTGGACAGTGAGAAGTGCGGGTCGTCCAGTTTAATCTGGCAAATCGGCTGTTCTGTTTACTGTGACATAACGTTTGTTAATCTGAGCTGAATGCCAAAGTTGCTCCAAGAGATTTATATTTCCGAGGTTTTGCCACAACCTGTGTGAGAATAACGAAGACGAGAACTCTGAATTGTAGCTTCCGTATCAGTTGCGAAGTTGCGCTAGTAACGCTTAGCGAGTCCAAAAATACTCATAATAAACCCTAAAACAAGGGATATGATGATAAGCATGTTGATTCTCCTTGCCTTGTATAGACCATGCCACTTCCTCTGTAACTACCATATTAGCACCTTAAGGAGTGGTTGTTTACATATGACCTCTGCTCAAGAGAAGATAAACACACGTGCTTTACCATTTATTAGTGGCGAATATTGTCAAAAGATAATAGGTCGCGTCGTTCTGCGTTGGCGTTGCATGTTTTCTTGAGTTTCGCGTTCGTCTATACTAAAATAACGAGGCACGTCCCAGTGGCCTAATGGATAAGGCAGTAGCCTCCGGAGCTGCGGATGCGGGTTCAATTCCTGCCTGGGACGCCAGATAAAACATAGCCGTCGATCCTGTTTTACGTAATTGCACTATAACCGAGCAGATGCGAGGAATAGTATTTGCGCCAACAATGATGTGGGGGAAGTCCTTAAGGAGCATTTTTGATGAACAATAAATTGATAAGTTTATTTTCAGGTGCTGGAGGGCTTGATTTAGGTTTTGCAAAAGCGGGCTTTGATGTTGTTATCGCAAATGAATTTGATAAGACCATCTGGCAAACTTACGAAAATAATCATGATGCAAAGTTGATAAAGGGAGATATTGCAGAGATTCCCTCGTCTGAATTTCCTGACTGTGAGGGCATTATTGGTGGACCGCCATGTCAGTCGTGGAGCGAAGCGGGTTCGCTGAAAGGTATTGAGGACCCAAGGGGTCAGCTATTTTTTGAGTATATTAGAGTTTTGAAAGATAAACAGCCAAAATTTTTCTTAGCGGAAAATGTAAGCGGGATGATGGCTCAAAGGCACAACAGTGCTGTAAAAAATATCGTTTCGAAATTTGATAAAGCTGGTTACGATGTCTTTATTTACCTGTTAAACGCAAGTGATTATGGCGTGCCACAAGATAGAAGAAGGGTTTTTTATATTGGGTTTAGAAAGGATTTGAATATATTTTTTGAACCTCCTATTCCTTATGATACAAAACCTACCTTAAGAGATGCCATTTACGATCTTCAGGATACGGCAATGCCTGCTTTGCCGATGAACAGGACGAATGGAAAAAACTGCATCGTGCCTAATCATGAGTATTTTTTGGGCGAGTTCTCTCCTATTTTCATGAGTAGAAATAGAGTTAGGGCGTGGAATGAACAAGCTTTCACAGTTCAGGCATCGGGAAGACAGTGTCAATTGCATCCTCAAGCTCCTAAAATGATTAAAGTAGAAAAAAACAAGCAGATATTTGAGCCAGGCAAAGAGAATTTGTATCGAAGGTTAACAGTGAGGGAGTGCGCTAGAGTGCAAGGATTCCCAGATGATTTTGTGTTTTACTATACAAATCTTAACGACGGATACAAGATGGTTGGTAACGCTGTGCCTGTGAATTTAGCGTATGAAATTGCGATAGCCATCAAAAAACATCTAGAAGGTTATCGCGGCAAGCAGATTGGCATTAGAGAATGGAAAGGAATGCAAAATGAGCACCAAGAGCAATGACAGAGGTCGCGCATACGAATATGCGTGGATAAACACTCTGTATGATGCCTTGAGCATTGTTCGAGACACGCGCATTGTAGAAAACTCGAGTTTTGATGCCAACAAAAGAGCATGGGAAGCCATGAGTGAGGACATGCGAGAATTGCTTGAGGATTCTGCGACTGCAGCTGTTGATACTATCCTTGAACTAGAACCTCTCATGATGGAAGACTCGGGTGATGTGTTGCTTCTTGAAACCCAGCAGGACGGCGCAGGTATAGAGGGTGATGTTCGAGATATTGTCGTGAGGCGCGATTCAATTAAATGGGAATTTGGATTGAGCATAAAACATAACCATGAGGCGGTAAAGCACAGTAGGCTTAGCCATAGATTGGATTTTGGGGAGAAATGGTTCGGTATACCTTGCAGTCCAAACTACTGGCGCACTGTAAAGCCTATCTTCGATAGATTAATAAGCGAAAGACACAAAGGCACAAAGTGGTCCGAGATAGACGACAAGGAATCAACGGTGTATGTCCCACTTCTTAAAGCTTTCATCGATGAAGTTAACCGAGCATACAGTCGTGATTCTAGTTTACCCACCAAGATGGTTGAGTATCTTATTGGCACCAATGACTATTACAAGGTGATAAGTCAAGACAGAAGAAGGCTCACCATTATTAGAACATTTAATATACGTGGCACCCTCAATAAACCAAGTCAAATTGAGGTTTCCGCGATTAGCGTTCCTGTTACAGAGTTGCCGACTGAGATGGTCGCTTTGAGGTTCAAAACTGCAAGTACCAATACGGTTGAAATGTATTTGAACAATGGCTGGCAGTTGAGTTTTAGAATACATAATGCCAGTACGATAGTTGAACCCAGTCTCAAATTTGACGTGCAATTGATAGGTATGCCCGTGACTATTTTAAGTATTGAGTGTCAGTGGGGTTGATTCTTCGCAAGCATAATCGTAATAATAAATAACCAACGGTATTAATAATCTAACAAAGGTCTTGAGTTTCTACATCGATGTTTCACTAAGTACTGGCTTTGTTACGGAAAGTAACGGCGATGACACGCAAAGTCCATTGTCGGCGAAAATCCTCCAACTAGAATGAGGGCGTAATCTAAAGATTGGAGGTCATGAACATGACATTAGGAGAAAAAATCAAAGAAGCGAGAAAGCAATGCGGGTTGACCCAGGAGCAGCTTGCAGAGAAGATGTTGCTTTCGAGATCCGCTATTGCCAAATGGGAATCGGACAAAGGGCTCCCCGATGTGGAGAATCTGAAGACATTAGCTCGACTTCTGAATGTGAGTGTCGACTATCTGCTCGGTAACGGAGAGACTGTTACGGATTTTGTGATCCGTGAAGCGTACAACTTGGCGGATTACGGCGACGGGAGCAAGAAAAAGAAAAAAGAGCGCCTGATGCGTGAGAAATTCCCCGATGCAATCATTCGCCCATTGCTTGGGAAACAGAAACTAACAAAGGGAGAAAAAGTGCTTGACAACGTGCTTGGCTTTGTTTTTGGTGCACCTTTCGGCACTCCCGATGTTGTTCACGGTGTTAAGAACATTGACAAAGCATTTTTCTTAGTTGAAAAGGACGACGACAGACAATTCCTCGTTACCGTTACGGATGAGTTTATCGAAACGCGACAACTGATGAGGTATATCGAGTCGAAGAAATTCGAGATCGGTGAGTGGCAGTTTTCGAAGTGTCGTTATGTAATAGAATAGACCTTTATTGTGAAGGTCAAACGCCAAGGCGATATGGATTAAGAAAAAGAGTCGTCTATATCTGTTTGAATAGAACAATTTGAATCAAATAAGGAAACCGGACGATCAGAATCGCTGACCGTCCGGTTTCATTTTGGAGTTTTTTGCCGGAAAAGTGTTCGGGATAAGATTTTCGGTTACATGGCATGTTCGCTTGCCATGCGTGATAGAATGTTGTTCAGGCCTTTGCCTAGATTCTTCCGGAGGTGGCGAATTGGAAAGCAATCTTCAACTTTACGGGTTTAATAATCTAACGAAGACCTTGAGTTTCAACATCTACGACGTCTGCTATGCGGAGACGGAGGAAGAGAAACGCGAGTACATCGAATACATTCACGGGCAGTATAATTCTGAACGGTTAACGGGCATCCTGCGCAACCTTACGGATATTATCGGGGCGCATATTCTCAATCTCTCGAAACAGGACTACACACCTCAAGGGGCATCCGTCAGTATTTTGATTGCCGAGGCGCCGCTAAAGGATCATGAGGTCGATCCGACGAATAATCGCGGGATTCTGGAGACGTCGGGAACGGCGATTCAAGCAAATCTCGAGGCATTGGAAAAGGCGAATCAAGCGCATCTAGATGTACCTGGAACGGCGATTCAGGCGCACCTCAACACGAGCCACGTGTCGGTTCACACATTTCCCGAATCGCATCCGAGCCGTTCGATTTCTACGTTCCGCGTCGACATCGACGTATCGACATGCGGGCGCGTGACACCGCTTGTGGCGCTCGATTACCTGATCGGCAATTTTGAATCGGATATCATCACGATCGACTACCGCGTGCGCGGTTTTACGCGCAATACTGCGGGGACGAAACTTTTCAACGATTATCCTGTGCGCTCGATTCAAGATTTCATCTCCATTGAGACACTCGACGATTACAACACGATGGATGTCAATGTTTATCACTCGAATCTTTACCATACACGCATGATTCTTCGCGAGATTGATCTTGACCGCTATATCTTCAATCGTGATGTACATGAGATTTGCGAGAGCGAGCAGGCGGAGATTCGCCAAGCGCTCGAGCGCGAGATGCTTGAAATTTACAACGGGAGAAACATCTTTGAAGAGAGCTGAGGTGCGTCGATTCGCGTTAGACCAGACGAAGGCGCCGATCCACGATGCGCTGCTCGATTACCGGCGCCGGAGAATCGTCTCTTTTGACGTGCCGGGGCATAAGCAGGGTCGCGGCAACGAGGAGCTCGCGGCATTTCTCGGCAAACAGTGTTTATCCGTTGACGTCAATTCGATGAAGATGCTCGACACGCTGATCCATCCGACGGGCGTCATCATGGAAGCGGAAAATTTGGCCGCCGACGCGTTCGGTGCCGATAGTTGCCGCTTTATGGTGAACGGCACGACGTCAGCTGTCCAGGCGATGATTCTCTCAAATTGTTCGCCGGGCGACAAGATCATCATGCCGCGCAATGTGCATCGGAGTGCGATCAACGCCCTGATTCTTGCGCGCGCCGTCCCTATCTATGTCAACCCTTCCGTCGACAAGGAGCTCGGCATTCCGCTCGCGATGTCCGTCAAAGACGTCGAGGCGGCGATTCGCGAGCATCCTGATGCCGTTGCTGTTTTCGTCAATAATCCGACATATTACGGCGTTTGTCCCAATCTCAAGGAGATCGTCAGGATCGCTCATGCGGCAGATATGCGCGTGCTCGTCGATGAAGCGCACGGGACGCATTTCTATTTTCAGGACGCACTTCCCGTCTCGGCGATGGATGCGGGCGCCGATATGAGCTCCGTTTCGCTCCACAAGACGGGCGGGTCGTTGACGCAAAGTTCTCTGTTGTTGCTCGGACCGAGCATGCGCAAAGATAGCGGCTATGTCCACCAGATCATCAACTTGACGCAGACGACGAGCGCGTCGTATCTGCTTCTTTCATCGCTCGATATCACGAGGCGTAATCTCGCATTGCGCGGCGAGAAGATTTACGAACGCGTGATTGAGTTCGCCAATTACGCGCGCGACGAGATCAATCAGATCGGCGGGTATGACGCGTTCGGCGAGGAACGTTGTGACGGCGATGCCTTCTTTGCGTTTGATTCATGCAAGTTGCCTTTTCATACAATCAAGATGGGGCTGTCGGGGATCGAGGTCTACGACATCCTCTGCGACGAGTATGACATCCAGATTGAATTCGGCGACATGCTCAACTGCCTCGCGATTCTCTCCGTGGGCGATCGTCCCGTCGCGATTGAGCGGCTCATCGCGGCGCTCGCCGATATTCGTTTTACATACGGAAAAGAACCCGCCAGACACCTCGTCAACGAGTATATCCCTCCCGTTGTCGTCATGACGCCTGCGGAGGCTTTCTATGCGCCGTCGGAACAGTTGCCTCTTGCTGAGTGCGAGGGACGCATCGCCTCCGAGTCGATCATGTGCTATCCGCCGGGGATTCCCATCCTCGCCCCGGGTGAGCGTGTGACGCCGGAGGTGCTTGCCTATATTCGATACGCAAAGGAAAAAGGAAGCAGAATGACGGGAACGGAAGATGGCGCCGTCGAGAAGCTTTACGTGCTGACCGAAAAGTAGAAATTGACCAAACATTATATGTAACCCGCCCGGAAGGAGGCACACGATGGAACTGTGGTTTAGTGAATTCCATTCAACGGACTTCAAAGTAGATTTCCGCATCAGGAAGCAACTCTTCGGTCAATATTCCGATTACCAGCATATTCAAGTGTTCGACACGTATGAATTTGGACGTATGCTCGTGATGGACAACATCGTCATGTTGACGGAGAAAGACGAGTTCATCTACCACGAGATGATTGTGCATGTCCCGATGGCGGTGCATCCCAACGCCGAGAGAGTGCTCATCATTGGCGGGGGAGATGGAGGAACGCTCCGCGAGCTTTGTCGTTACGATGACCTCAAGGAAATCGTGATGGTCGAAATTGATAGTTTGGTCGTTGATGTCGCAAAGGTATATTTCCCAACGGTGGCGACGTCTTATGACGACCCGCGCGTGACATTGCTTTTTGAGGACGGGCTGCGCTATGTGCGGCGCTGTCGCAATATGTTCGACGTGATTATTGTCGATTCGACCGATCCTTTCGGTCCCGGCGAAAGCCTTTTCACGAAAGAGTTTTACGGCAACTGCAGTCACGCGTTGAGAGACGGCGGTATTCTCGTCAACCAGCATGAAGGCACTTTTTACCATAACGATGCCGAAGAGGCGGCGTCGACATACAAGAAGACTTCGCCTGTTTTCAAGAATACGTTCGTCTACCAGGCGCACATCCCGGTTTATCCGGCAGGTCATTGGCTGTTTGGCTTTATGTCGGATCGCTACCATCCCCTCAATGATTTTGATCCCGATCGCTGGAATGCGCGGAACATCAAGACGGATTACTACAATACCGATCTTCACCGCGGCGCGTTCGCGTTGCCGAATTACGTGTACCGCCTGCTTCACGACGGTGTGTTACTGGACCAAACCTTTAGGCGTGTCATCGGGGATACGATCTGGCCACCGAATGGGGATACGCTCAATACAGAGGATGAAGATCGCGTCGACATCGACTTCAGTGAAATTGAAAAGAATGGTTAACAAGATGGACGACCAACGTCTCGATGAGAATTATGAACCGACGACCTTTTGCGGATGTGAGGCGCCGTACGAGGCGAGTCGCTTCGTCATCTTCGGCGCGCCGTTCGACGGTCAGGCGTCTTTTCGTACCGGCGCAAGGTTCGCTCCTTCCGCCATGAGAAGAGATTCATGGGGACTTGAATCGTACAGTCCGGTTCTCGATCGCGATTTGGAGGATATCGGCGTCGCCGATGTAGGCGACTTGGAGTTGCCATGCGACTCGACAGCGGAATCTCTTCTACGTGTTCAGACGGCATGTGAGACTTATTTGCGGGACGGTAAAATCCCCGTTATGATCGGTGGAGATCATTCAATGACACTCGCCGGGATTCGAGCAACCGCGAATCGTTATAAAGATCTCCATGTCGTCCATATCGATGCGCACACGGATTTACGCGCGGAGTATCTCGGCGATCCGTTTTCGCACGCGTCCGTCATGCGCCGCGCTTACGAATTGCTCGGTGATGGTCGTATTCATTCATTCGGCGTGCGTTCAGGGTTGCGCGAGGAGTTCGTTTTTGCGCGCGAGCATTTCTGTTTTTACCCCTTTACGCTCGAGCAGGCGGGACTGGCGCTCGATCAGATCGGTGAGGCGCCCGTATACGTCACGATCGATCTCGACGTCCTCGATACGTCGGTATGTCCCGGTACCGGGACGCCGGAACCGGAAGGCGTGTCGTTTACCCAGCTTCGTCAAGCGCTTTCTATTTTCAGCAAACTGCATGTCGTGGCGACCGACATCATGGAGCTGTCTCCGCCGTGCGACTTGTCCGGCGCGTCGACCGCTGTCGCATGTAAGCTGTTGCGCGAGTGGCTGTTGATGATCGCATAGTATTTTGCTCATACCGATAGATTCATTTTAATTTCAGATTCCTGAGTATTTTTGGCGTCGATTCTTATTCGACGAAATATCTCATGAACTTGCGCTTTCACTGGCTGAAAGTGTATGATTGACAGCCTGTCGCTTCTTGTTCCATCTGATACAATCATGATGGAAAAGTGCCGTATATCCTGCGATGCGGTGCGCCCCTCCACAAGATGGAACGATAGAAATCTGTTGACGGAAGGAGAAGATACTCGATGGCAAAAGCAATGATTATCGGTGCGGGCGGTGTTGCGCAAGTTGCCGCTCATAAATGTGTAGAGAATAAAGAAGTATTCAGCGAGCTCTGTATCGCGAGCCGTACGGTCGCTCGTTGCGATGAACTGAAGAAAAAACTGGACGGTCGTGGCGTGGCGATCACGACGGCGCAGGTCGATGCTGACAACGTGCCGGAGCTTGTGGCGCTTATAAGGGCGGAGAAACCTGACATTGTGATGAACTTGGCGCTTCCGTACCAAGACCTGACCATCATGGACGCCTGCCTTGAGACGGGCGTCGACTATCTCGATACGGCGAACTACGAGCCGGAAGACACGGCGAAGTTTGAATATAAATGGCAATGGGCATACCAAGATCGCTTTCGCGAGAAGGGTTTGACGGCGATTCTCGGCTCCGGGTTCGATCCAGGCGTCACGGGTGTCTTCTCTGCTTATGCGCTGAAGCATGAGTTCGACGAAATTCACATGATCGATATTCTCGACTGTAACGGGGGCGACCACGGTTATCCTTTCGCGACGAATTTCAACCCTGAGATCAACATCCGCGAAGTCACGGCGAACGGTCGCTACTATGAAAATGGGCGTTTCATCGAGACGGAGCCGATGGAGATTAAGCGCTGCTATCACTTCGAGGGGGTAGGGGAGCGCGACATGTATCTTCTGTACCACGAGGAGCTTGAGTCGCTGGCTAAGCATATCCCGGGCGTGCGACGCATCCGCTTCTTCATGACGTTCGGCGAGAGTTACCTCAGACATTTGAACTGTTTGCAGAATGTCGGGATGACGTCGATCGAGCCGATCATGTTCGAAGGTCGCGAGATTATCCCGCTTCAATTTCTGAAAGCCGTTCTTCCCGATCCGGCATCACTCGGTCCGCGTACAGTCGGCAAGACGAATATAGGCTGTATTTTCATCGGAAAAAAAGACGGCAAGGACAAGACATGGCGCGTGTACAATATCGCTGACCATCAGGAAGCCTACGCGGAAGTCGGTTCGCAGGCCGTTTCATATACGACGGGAGTGCCGGCGATGATCGGGGCATCTCTCGTTCTGCGCGGTCTCTGGAAAAAGCCTGGTGTCTGGAATGTCGAACAGCTCGATCCCGACCCTTTCATGGAAGATTTGAACCGATTCGGACTACCCTGGATTATTGATGAAAATCCCGTCCTCGTTCCATAACGAACAAGAGCATTTAGGTGAAATAATGCCATGACAATTACAAATAATGATCATACCCCTATACGCGGGCATGTTGACGATGTCGGTGATGCTTTCGAGTCCATAACGCAACGTCAACTCAAGCCCTCCGAACTCCGCGTGCGGGAACTTCGGACGCCGTGCTACCTGATCGACGAGAGAATGCTTGAGCGGAATGCGCGCATTTTGCGACAGGTTAAACAGATGTCAAGCTGCAAGATCCTGCTCGCTCAAAAAGCTTTTGCGTGCTATCCGCTTTACGATATGTTGTCGCGCTACTTGGACGGCGCGGCGAGTTCGGGATTGTACGAGGCGAGGCTTGCGCGCGAAGAGATGGGCGAGGACTGTGAAGTTCACGTCTACGCGCCTGCCTACGATGAACGTGAATTCGACGACTACCTCGGCATGGTCGACACGATGGTATTCAACTCGTTTGAGCAATGGGAACGTTTCCGTGAAAAAGTATTTGAACACAATCTCTCCGGCGGGCGCCAAATCTCATGCGGGTTGCGTATCAATCCCGGTTATTCGGAGGTGGAAGTCGATTTGTATGACGCGGCAAGCAGTAATTCGAGGCTCGGCGTGTCGGCGGAGGATTTCAAGATCGGCTACGAGAAAGGTCGGTTCGACGGGTTGAGCGGCATTCATTTCCACTCTTTGTGTCAACAGAATGCCGACGTGCTGGAGCGTACGCTCGATGCCATTCGCGAGTCCTTCGGTCCCTGGCCGAAGCGACTGTCTTGGATCAATTTCGGCGGCGGTCACCACATCACGAAAGAAGGTTACGATCTCGACCTCCTTGTTAAACTTATTCGACGCACGGCGGACGAGACAGGAGCGACCGTTTACCTTGAGCCCGGCGAAGCGGTGGCACTTGATGCCGGCTGGCTCGTCGCATCGGTGCTTGACCTCGTCAAAAAACCGGACTATGTTATCGCCATCCTAAATGCATCGGCGGCTTGTCATATGCCCGACGTTCTGGAGATGCCTTACACTCCGAGGTGTTTTATCGTGCCTTCGTCTGGGCGTTCCAGCAGCGTCTCAGTCTGGTACGAGGGTGTCGAGCCCGGCGTCAAGCCTTACAATATTCAGCTGGCGGGACCGACTTGTCTGGCGGGCGACGTGATCGGTACCTATTCATTCGACGTGCCGCCGCTACCTGGTGATCGGATCGTATTGACCGATATGGCGATTTATACGATGGTGAAGAACAATACGTTTAACGGGATGCCACTCCCGTCTATCATGTTGCAGGACAAAAAAGGCAACATCGTCAAGCTCAAACGATTCGGCTACGAAGATTTTAAAGGAAGACTCGGCTAAGACGGAGACGGCTGCTTCCGGGTGAGAACTTAGAGATGAAAATACGCAACATCAATTTGACGGAAGGGACGATTTGGAAGCAGATCTTTGCTTTCGCATTGCCCTTGCTCATCATGAATTTGATGCAGCATTCTTATTCTGTCATCGATTTGATGATTGTCGGGAATTTCAGCGGCGTCGAGTCGATGGCAGGCATCGGTGCGACGGCATCCATTATCAATATGCTTCTCGGGCTTGCCTTAGGATTGTCAACCGGTTGTTCCGTTATTGTCTCGCAGGCCAATGGGGCGCACGATTACGACAAGTTGTACAGGGCAGTTCACACAAGTTACGCGCTCGCTCTGGTGAGCGGTATCGCCATCAGTCTCATCGGCGTGTTCATCGCGCCTTACATGCTCGTGTGGATGGGGACGCCGGCAGAAATCTTGCCCTTTGCGACCACGTATTTGCGCATTTATTTCGCGGGCGGACTATCCGTCATCATTTATAACATGGGTGCGGGGATCTTGCGAGGCGTCGGCGACACGCGTCATCCGTTCATCTACCTGTCAATCGGTGTCGTATTCAACGTATTACTCGACTTGCTTTTTATCGGTGTATTCGATTGGGGCGTGTCGGGAGCAGGCTGGGCTTTCGTTATCGCGCAGACGCTTGTCGCGTCGCTGGTGACCATCAGCCTCGCGCGAAGCTTGACGCCCTTCAGGTTGTTCATTCGCGACATCGCCTTCCATCGCGAAGTGCTCGGAGATGCGCTTAAAGTCGGCATTCCCGCCGGCTTACAGGCGGCGATCGTTGCCATCTCCAATGTCTTTTTGCAATCCGTCATCAATACGTTCGGGAAACACGCAGTCGCCGGATATACGGCAGCCACGCGAAGTGACGGATTCGTGTTCGTGGTGATCAATGGTTTGGCGCTTGCTGTCATGACTTTTGTCGGTGCCAATATGGGAGCAGGACGATATGATCGAGTAAAACGGGGACTTAAAGAAAGTCTCGCTCTGACTTTCGTTGTCATCGTTTCCGTTTCGGCGGTGATTCTTCTGTTCAGATATCCGATCGCATCCCTGTTCAATTCCGATCCCGACGTGATACGTTATTCGACACGAACTATGATGTTTATTTTGTCATTTTATTGGTTGTTTGCGTTGTGTGAAGTCATGGGTGGTTTGTTGCGCGGAATCGGTCATTCCATCTTTCCGATGTTGATCAGCCTTGTCTGTATGGCAGGCGTCCGTCTAGCTTGGATTACCATTGTTCTGCCTATTTGGTATAGCTATGATGTGCTCCTTATGGCGTACCCTGTTTCATGGCTCGTCTCTTTCATCGCTTACATCGCCTATCTAAAACTGAAACGAGGTCTATTTCCGAAAGAAAACAAAGAGACTGAAGGGCTCATGGCATCTGATGCAAATGTCTGAGCAATCGGCTAAAAACTTTCGTGATATAAGGTCAGTCACGACCTTAAAGCCGAGTGCCGACACGGAGTCTTGTGGCGTGTCGGCAAGGGGACGTAATGCCCATCCGAGTGTTATACTTGCAACGATACCCTTGCTTTACATGAAGCAATTACAGCCGTTGTTGTTCGATATCGTGCGATACGATATCGATAGAACAACGACCCGGATGGCGGGAATAACAGATTGAGGCAACCGAATGACTGAATCTCAATATGACGATATTCGTGAACAAATGGATAAGTTTCGCTACTTTCATCTCGAAGGGCGTAAGGAAAAGGGCGATCGTTTTCTTCAACCGTGGCTTTTCTGCCATGTATACGCTTCAGGCAGTAAGCGAAAAGGAGAAATAAAGCGCGCCTACAAAGAAGTCATACGGTTTTTCGGACAGAAAGAGCTTCAAAATATCCGTAAAGACGCGGGGGAGGATGCCGATCGCATCATCGAAGCGGAAATCTACGATTCGGCAAACGTTTATCTGACGATCTGCCGTGACGACAGCGGATTCGGCAAAAAGTTATTCGGGCTTTTGCGGATGAAAGCGGAGGAGAAAGAGGACAAGATCATTCGCGATGTCTACACCGGGTTCATTCCGCTTCTCGCGCGTATGGAAGACTTCGCTGAACGCCTGGCGATGATACGCGCCATTGATTTGGCGTGTCGATCGGTCTATCCGCAACGACTTGATGATATGAAAGCGTGGATTGACTCCTTTGAGGACGCCGATTTGCGTTCCGTTTTTGACGCTTTTGGGACTCCTGAAGAAGAAGTCTCTGAATCATGATATGGGCTTTGATGGCGCCGATACACGTGCAAGAATCGATGCCGAAAAAATGAATAAGCATCATAGTTCTGTCGATGTTGGCGAAGGCGTTTCCTGATTCGATCGTGGACACGTAACTCATGCCGAAACCGAGTTCAGAAGCGATATGCGTCTGTGTGAGGGAGTGGCGCTGTCGTTCCAGCTTGAGAATATAACCGACCCAATCTGCCGCCGCGCGATGCATACGGTTGATTTTCTGCGGATCTTTCAGCGACAATTTGTCGGTTTTAGGGCGAGGTCGCCTTTGCCGGTTGGATAGGGAGGATTCATTTGTGAAACGGCTCACTGTCATACGAACTCACTACGTCGACGAACGGGTTGTTTGCTTTGAATGACACATTCATTGTAGCATGCTGACCGAAATGCATTTTCGCTCTGAGCGAAATCCAATACAATTCCCTTCTTTTGAGGCTACAAGGACACCTGAATAGATGAATAAGAAAATCAGAGAGACAACAACTTCAATCGAAGAGCTTACTGCAAAAAAGTCAGGTCGAGCGATTTTAGTCGCCGTCGATCTGCGTCCATACGATGGAGAAAGAGTTGAGCGATCACTTGATGAGCTAGAAGATTTAGCGAAGACAAACGGTTTTACCGTCGTCGATCGCATCGTGCAGAGGCTCGATAAAGTCGATCGCAACACGTTTGTCGGGTCGGGCAAACTCCGTGAGATCGTAGAATGGGCGGAAGAAATTGATGCCGACTTTCTGATATTTGACGGTGAGCTTTCACCCGCACAGACAAGAGGGATTACGGAAGCGACGGATTTGAAGGTGAGTGACCGAGTATCCGTCATTCTCTCGATCTTCGCCGATCATGCGCGGACGGATGAAGGGAAAATTCAAGTCGAGCTTGCTTACTGGCGATACCGACTGACACAGTTGACAGGGCGCGGCGTGGAACTGTCGAGACTCGGTGGCGGGATCGGAACCCGCGGTCCTGGAGAAACGGTCTTGGAGCAGGATCGACGGGCTATCAGAAAACGCATGGGTGTTCTGCGGCGCGAGTTGAAGCGGATGGAAGACCGGCGGGAAAGATCGCGTTCACTACGAGATCGCCGCCATGTCATGACTGCGGCAATCGTCGGTTACACGAACGCAGGAAAGTCGACACTACTGAATAAACTGTGCGACGAAACGCTTGACGCAGGAGACCGCCTCTTCATGACGCTCGATCCGACGGCAAGAAGACTCGATATTCGCGAAGGGCTATCTCTCATTCTCGTCGACACGGTCGGTTTCATCCGAGATCTTCCGGCATTTCTCTACCAAGCCTTCAGAGCTACCTTCGAAGAAGCTGCTTCCGCTGATCTCATTCTCCTCGTAGCGGACGTTTCCGATCCGGATGCGGCGATGCATATCGAAGTTGTAGAAAAGCAACTGAACGATTTGGATGCCGGGTCGATTCCTGTTTTCTATCTTCTCAATAAAATCGATCGTATGAGACCGGACAGCTTGCATGATGTCATGATGTTGTTACGTAATGAAAAAGCGTCTCAAATCCTTCAGATATCGGCAAAAACGGGAAAAGGGTTAGAAGAGCTGCTTGCGAGTTTGGCACGTTTCGTTGAAGATTCGTTGCTCGAATTCCGAGCTGTTTTTCCGTATCAAGAAGCCGGTCTCGTCGCCCATGCACGGGAGTACGGGACAGTCGACGATGTGAAATATGAGGACGACGTGATTGTTTTGGAAGGGAAAATTAGAAGGAACGAGATTGGACCGCTCAAACCTTGGATTGTTTCCGCGCCTTAAGCGTTTTCTCTTCTTTCTCATATAGTACGCGACAGATCTCATCCATTAAAGCGTGGACGGTTTCGTAATCCGCCGGGTCAATGGGGGGACAGAATTCGACAGTCAGTTTCTTTCTGCGAAAACGTTTCCAATCGATCGGTCGTGGCACGGACATATACCGCGAAAAAACTTCGAAACCCCCGTCGATGTAAACGGGAACTACAGGTACGCCTTCCTTTTTGGAAAGATATGCCGCACCGTTTTTCAGTTCCGCGATACGCCCGTCATACGTTCTCGTTCCCTCGGGGTGAATCATGACGATGCTGCCTTTTCGCAGTGCGCGTCGTGCGAGGATTAATCCGCGGATGGGGCTTCCTTCGCGGTCGATTGGGATGGCTTGTCCGACGCGAAACATCACCCGCCCTGTAAGTCCGAAATTTCTTTCGAGGTCGGAACCGGCAAGACCGGAGAATAGCGGAAGTTGCTCTCTGGGAATGCCGCCCATAATCCACAGACCGTCGAACATCGTCTGATGGTTGGCGACAATGAGATACGGCGTCTTTCCTTGAGGGATGTTGACCTGATTGATGTAGCGAAGGCGTAACAGTAAGCGGCTGAGGAGCATCGCGAGATAATAGAGAAAGTAACCTTGCCAGCCTCTCTTTTGTATTTCCGTCGGTTTTCTATTCCACTTACACATCAGCCCGATGAATTCTCCCGTTTACGTATTTTGCAACAAACGATTTAATGCTTAGGTGTCACGCATATAAACGATAACGATTCTATCACATTGACCAGCACAAATAGACGTTTAATCGGTCATGTCGGATGACTTATCCTTTCGTCTCTTTGCAAAAAAGTCACGGAGCACGTCGCCGCATCGTTCTTGCAATACACCGCCGATGACTTCAACACGATGATTGGCTGGGAGATCGAATACGTTCGCGACCGATCCCGCCATGCCGGATTTAGGATCGTACGCTCCGAAAATGACACGTCGCAGACGCGCCTGGATGATCGCGCCTGCACACATCAAGCACGGCTCGAGTGTGACGTAGAGGTCGCAATCGAGCAATCTCCACGAACCCAATACTTCCGATGCCTCGCGAATCGCCATGATCTCGGCATGTCCCGTCGCATCTTCATTCGTCTCGCGTGTGTTGTAACCGCGCGCGATGATCTGATCGCCTTGGACAATGATGGCGCCCGCCGGAATGTCGCCCAATACGGCAGCTTTTTCCGCCATTTTGAGCGCTTCTTCCATGTATTGTTCGTGTTCCCCGTGCAACATGTGTAGAGAATCCTATTGTATCTCGTCGTCATTCCATCTTCTGAATGAGTCGTAAAGTTTGGTTTCGGATTGCCTTTCGAAGGGCAGTATGGAGCTCATTGAACGATAGCATTCCGAATGATCTTGTACCGTTTATCTTATCATGTGTATGTCGGCATTGCGTGTTTTTCTTTTCTTTGTGGTAAGATGCTCATGTATGTGCATTGCATGGGTTCTGGATCAAGGGAGAAGTTCCATGCAAGAATCTGTTGATTAGGCGCAGTTCCTAAACACGTCATATGTTGACCGGTAGATAGGAAACAGAACGCAGACCGATAGAGAGTTGAGACTGGACGATGGCATTAAAAGAAGGACGCTGTATCAATTGTGGGTCGTTTCTATTTTTAGACCCTGCGATGCCTGAGGGGCACTGTTTTTTCTGTGACTGTGTTTTTAAGAACGAGGAAGCTTTTCGGGCATTAACGAATCCGGAGGAGTTTGAGTTCCCGAATGAACCGCAACCGAAGTATGAGGGACCGTCGCTCACGCCTTCACAAGTACAGCGTGGACCCATCATACCTGCAGTCAGTCGGACGGCAAAAAGAATGACGCCGGCTGATGATTATGTACTCCCCGAGAAAAAAGTGCCGAAACTGAAAATACCCGTGAAGTCGATTTTGATCATGCTTGCTGTTGCGGTCGTGATTGTCGGCATTTTTGCGGCGATTGCCGTTCCGACGATCGTAAAACGTAATGCCCAACGACTCCATATCGGGAAAGTATTCGCGGCGTCTATACCGATGGAGATCGATGTGGACAAAGATCTCATGATTCAGAATCTCGGGTGTACGAGCGTTGTGGTTGTGCTTAAAGAGGACGTTACTCTCGAGGAGGGCATTGAGATATTCCATAAGTACTGTGATGCGCGCGCCGAGACCTTGGAGATAAAAGACGGATCGTTTGCCAAGACGAGATCGCCGGTGACATTGAGGGTCGCCACCCCGGGCGGCGGTTACCTGATCAAGAAACCGAGCGACGAGGCGGCGCTCAAGACGACAGCAGTAACAAAGTTAAAATAGTTTTTATGACAGAAGCATGACAAAAAAGCCCCTTTAGCCTTTGCGAGGGGCTTTTCCGTTTGATTTGTTCTTTGTTTATTCACAGATGATTATTAGGATTGACATCTCTATCCTTTAGAATGTAGTCAATGTAAGAAAGGTAACGCCCTGAACTTCATACTTTTCCTCCAATTGATGGACAGACTCGAGAGTGGTGCCTCGAGTCTGTTATTTTGTGTGACCTTTATCGCACTTCGAGCGATGTGATTAAGTCTTTCTCACTCTCGATAAGTCATTGCTCCAGGAGCGTGTGACTGCACTTCACGCGAAGCTGAGTCAGCAACCTCTATACTGTTCATTCTAAAATTCTTGCTTTATGATTGGACTTGTGAAGGGTCTTTGATTTTTAGGGGTGACGATGAACATGGCAACGGACAACTCGATAAAAAAAGTGATTCTCTTCATCCATGGGTTTGCTGGACATCCCAACCAATTCAAGCTGTTCTATCGGGAAATCCCTGATGGATATGATTATCGCGCGCTGCTTCTGGCGGGACATGGCGGGAGCGTCGATGACTTTGGCAGAGCCACCATGAAAGAGTGGCAGAATCAAGTTGACGAGAGTCTCCGAGAGTTGAGTGAGAAATACGACGAGATTTACGTGGTCGCCCATTCGATGGGAACGCTGTTCGCCTTGCAAAGGGCGCAGAGTCACAGTGTCAAAGCGTTGTTTCTGCTTGCGGTACCTCTGTATATAAGGGTTAGTCTTTTTCCTTTTCTGGGCAAATTGCGAATGATCATTCGAGCCAGCCGTGATAGTGTCCATAGCACATACGATCCTTGTTCCGGTGTCGAAGCAGATATGCGATTCTGGAAATACATTAAGTGGATTCCAAATTACGCATCGCTCTCAAAAGAATCCCGGAAGACACGTACTCTTGTGGAAAGCAAACCATGGACCGGCAAAAGATGTGTCGTTTTCCAATCGGCGCACGATGAGCTCGTCAGTTCCAAATCGGGGAAGCTGTTGATCTCTTGTGGTTGCGATATTGATATTTTGGAGAATTCCTCGCACCATCAGTACAGTCAAGCGGACGGCGAGAAGCTTGTGCAGGCTTTTCACGCGTGGCTGAGTTGAAAAATAATGGGTGATGATGAGAGGTTATCATGGACGCATCTTCCGATAAAATGGATATAAGCGGTCATCCATGTCCCGCTCGGCAGTGCTTCTTAAAAACGGAGACCACATGTCTTTCATGAAACTGGAACAATTGCATCGCGATGCGCACGGCATGATCCATGCGGCGCTGGAAAGCGCCAAACCGCAGAGAGCTGTCAAACAGGCGTTGGCAGCGCTTCCTGATGATGGCAAAGCGCTCTATCTGCTCGCGATCGGGAAAGCGGCATGGAGCATGGCGGAAGCCGCCTCCGATGTCCTCGGCGACCGCATTGTCGAAGGCATTGTGATCACTAAGTACGATCATGTTCACGATGTATTGAAGAATATCACCTCGTATGAAGCAGGTCATCCAATCCTAGACGAAAACACGCTCAAAGCGACGCGGAAAGCTCTCGAACTAGCCGACAGACTGACGTGGGACGATCGTCTTATCTTCTTGATCTCCGGAGGCGGGTCCGCTCTCTTTGAAGACAGCGACTTGAGTCTCTCCGAGCTTCAGGACATAAACCGCAGATTACTCGCGTCCGGTGCAGATATTGTCAGCATGAACACGCTCCGGAAACGCTTTTCGAACGTCAAAGGCGGGCAGTTCGCCGAACGCGTAAAGCCCGCCCACATCTTCTCCATTGTTCTTTCCGACGTTCTCGGCGACCGTCTCGACATGATTGCCTCGGGTCCGGCGTACCCCGATCTTTCGACGAGCGACGATGCGAAGCGTATTGTTTCTGACTACGGAATCGAGCTTCCGGAAAGAGCGTTCGCCTTGCTCGACAAACCGTTGCCGCAGAATTTGTCCAACGTAACGACGAAGATTGTCGGCTCCGTGCGCGGACTGATTGCCGAGGCCGAGACAGAGGCAAAGGCGCGAGGCTACGAAACGATCGTGTTGAGTGACAGTGTCGACTGCGAAGCAAGAGATCTCGGTCAATTTTTGGGTACCATCACGGAGATCAAGGGAGGCGAAGAACGCCGAAAACTTGCCTTTATTTTAGGCGGTGAGACGGTCGTCACGTTACGGGGAGATGGTATGGGCGGCAGAAATCAGGAGATCGCTCTCGCTTCCGTTCCCTATCTTGCGAATGTCCCTGGTAGTCTTGTTTTCTCTTTCGGATCGGACGGAACGGACGGTCCGACCGACGCGGCGGGCGGAATTGTCGACAGCACGACGCTCGAAAAACTCGCAAAAGCCGGGTTCGACATCGATGACGTGTTAATGAGAAATGACAGTTATACGGCTTTGAAGGCAGTCGACGCGCTGATTATGACGGGACCGACAGGCACGAACGTCAATGACCTTACGTGTCTTCTGCTATCCGATTAGAGAGCGTACTTGCTCCACGTACTCTTTTTCCATTGCAAAGCACTTTTCGCATTCCAAAATAAGCTGTTCCGGTTCTTTCGTCTCAAGGTCACTATGGATGAGCTGTTCAAAGTCGGATTCGTACTTGTCCCTTACAGTCTTGATATCACTTACAAAGAGTGAGTAATTCTTTACCAACGCTCTTGCCAGAGTGGTAGCATCGTTGCTATAGTCGACGGAATAATCAACATCGTCAAACCCTTGGACAGTTTTGCCGTCTGAAAACACGATCGGTTTGAAGAGCGATACGCAAGGATGAGGACTGCCGGTAAACCAAGCGATAAATTTGTCGCCTATGTAATCGACGATCATGGACGATGTAGCTTCCGATTTGATGAACGGACCGGAATGGATGCAGATCGACTTCATCCCTTTCTTTATCTTTTGATCCGAAGTTATATGGGATCGCAAGACTTGCATCACGTTTGTCAACTCTCTGTCTGAAGTCTTGAGATAGTTGTAAGCGTGTTTTCGTCTGGCATCACCTTTCGTAAAGAAAGTGACAAGCTTGTTTTCGTATCTCGCTTTGAAGTTACATGGTTCCTCAGTGTTGGGATCGACCTCACAATAATCGTCCGTGATGGAATAGCAATTAGAGATTGCCGCGACGTCACGTATTTCTTGCAACACCCAGTGTTTTCCGCATGTTTCCAATACGTACCCCCGCTCAAAGTCTTTGATCAGGAAAGAGTTATGATACTTCAAAGACCCTCTATAACCGCCGTCCCCACCCTGTTCATGCTCTTCGAGCAACCTTGTGATGAAACTTACGGTCTCTCGAGCGTCTTTACAGTTGTGCAACGCTAATCGCAAAATATCCATACCCAACAGGGCATGATCCGCCACCTTAGCCTTTGGGAAAACAGCCTCATTGCCGATCGACAATCCGAACTGATTGACCCCCATTTCGGCTCCCCACATCCATACGGGGCGCGATATCAATGCACTGTACGAATTGTCAAACTTGTCGAAGATGGATTTTAGTGCCAAAAATGGACCACTCGTGTATTTTGAGGAAGCCTCGATATACGGTCTTTGATTGAATTCATCCACAGGATTCTCGGAATAGTAAACGATTTGAGGTTCACCGGGTTCCCGATCTGAATTTTTGCCGAAAAAAGAGCGACCACTTCCATCCCTAGAAAACATTGCCACCGTATCACACATGGTAACGATCCTCCCGCCGAAATCTCTTAGAAACCATTTGTGTTATTGATTCTATTTTTTCACGAATGCGAGCTTTCTTCAAGCCGATTGCTACACAAATGATAATCTCTATGGGCATCTCGCTTTGATCGTGTGATACGTCATGACTCCGATCAATAGCGGCTTTCACGTTGGCTTTAACCTTTTAATCGTGATAGCATCAATTTAAGGGTTAGCGTATGGTGTTCCGGCTCCAAGATATCGGATCAATCATTTGTCAATCGAAGGGGAATCGGTATGAATCACGAGGACATCCGACTTAAATTTGAACAGGCGTCAGCATTTTTCGCGACGAACCAAACGCGATCTTATGATTTTCGCCGCTCTTGTCTTGAAGCTCTTGAAAGAGGGATACGGAGTCATGAGAAGGGTCTCTATCTCGCACTGAAGAAAGACTTGAATAAAAGTGAACACGAAGCGTTCATCACGGAGATAAGCCTCGTTTATGGAGAGTTATCGTACATCAAAAAACGTCTTCGCCGATGGATGCGACCGAAGAAGGTTCTTCCGTCAATCGCTCAAATGCCTTCTTCCGTTCGCGTCCACCCCGAGCCATACGGCGTTTGTCTCATCATGTCGCCATGGAATTATCCCGCACTTCTGACACTTAGTCCGCTGATCGGCGCCATCGCGGCAGGCAACGTCTGTCTTCTGAAGCCGTCCGCGTACAGCCCACACACGTCGTCCGCCATTGCGACTATTGTTCGGGAAAGCCTTCCTGAAGGCGTCGTATTTGTCGTAGAAGGCGGTCGCGCGGAAAATGAGACGCTCCTCGATCTGCCGTTTGATTACACCTTTTTCACCGGAAGTCCCACGGTCGGACGACTTGTCATGGAAAAAGCGTCCCGCTATTTGACGCCGGTTACATTAGAACTAGGCGGTCGATCGCCCGTCATCGTCGACGAAAGCGCCGACATCGAGAAAACAGCCAAGCGGTTGACATTCGGCAAACTGACAAATGCGGGACAGACATGTATCGCGCCAAACCACGTCTTCGTTCACCGCTCCGTCGCCGATCAGTTGGTTGAGGAGCTCGTGAAAAACTTCTCGGGGACGTTTGATTCGGAGGAGCATTACCGGAAAGATTATCCGAGTATTGTCAACCGGAAGCATTTTGATCGTTTAATGCAACTCATCGAGGGACAGGAGGTCGCCGTCGGCGGTCGAGGGGATGGCGAGCGATTGCAGATCGAACCGACTGTTCTTTTGAATTCCTCCAAAGACTCTCCCGTCATGGCGGAAGAAATCTTCGGACCGATCCTTCCCGTTATCCCTTATGACTCCTTGGAAGATGTCATCGCCGAGATCAAGACGGAGCCGAAGCCTCTCGCACTTTACTTTTTCACGAAAGACAAAGAACGTGCACAACGCGTGATCGATGAGATATCTTACGGCGGCGGATGCATCAACGACTGCCTTCTGCATATCGCTTCACCCTATGCTCCCTTCGGCGGTATCGGAAACAGCGGTATGGGCAGGTATCACGGGGTGGATAGTTTCAGGACATTCAGCCATTTCAAAACCGTACTGAAGAAGTCTTGGTATTTCGACGTCTCGCTCCGGTACCACCCGTTTACGGAGAAGAAAACGCGACAGGCAAAACGTATCCTCTAAGTAAGAAAAGGGGAAGCGTTCGCGCTTGCTCAAGACGGATTATTTCATTGACAATTAAGAAATGCTCGTGTTAATATCGCTATGCTCCGTGGCGTCGTCAGGGAGTAATCAATGCTCAATGTGGAGGGTTGTCCGAGCTGGCTGAAGGAGCGCGACTGGAAATCGCGTGTGCCCCTACAAGGGTACCGAGAGTTCGAATCTCTTGCCCTCCGCCACAATTTGTCCTGAAACGCCGTCATACCAGGCGTTTTGGGACTTTTTTGTACCCGAAAAAGCGTGCAAAATCTTCCTTTTTTGGAAGGGGAAATAAAGATTTTATGAGTTTGAGGGAAAGTTCCGAAAACTGGGAAAAAAGTGGATTAAAAGTGAAAAACGGAGGAATTTTTTCCTCTATTGAACCAGTCGACAGAGCTCATTCATACGTTTTTTGTTGTGGAACAGGGCGAAAAGCGCGTCAGTACCCACAATTTTCATGACGCGATTCATGTTGTAGGCCAAAAAGCTCAAGGCATATTCAGCCGCAACTTTCGTTTTACCCTTCAAGAGAGCAAAGTGAGCGCCGTGGTACCACTTAATCGTCCCGAAAGGATGTTCAACCGTACACTTGCGCGTGCGTAACTTCTCGTTATCTTTCGGGATGCTAATCACCACCACCGCGTCGTCGTGATCCTTACGGTAGAAACTGTTGTGCGGGACAAAGCCTTCGGGTAGCGCTTGTAAGGGCAGGTCGCTGCGACCTCTCACACGAACGGCGACACAATGTGTATTCGAGCCAAAATAGACTTCTTTTGCCTTCGCTTTCGTACAACGAACTTGGCATTGGCGGCAAGCATCGCGATTGCGGTAGACCTGACCTCCCCTGTAGTCGCTCTTTAACAACGAAAGAACTTGACCTGTCGGGCAGGTCACTGTCCCGTCCGCATGGCGAAGGAAGCACGACAACTCCGAACCGCTCTGGACTTCAATCGAGATGCCTTTATCTTCATACGCCAATGGAAGAACGCCGGCATGAAGGCATGTCTGAATAGCCGCGGGGTCGGTTCGAGCACGCAACGCCTCGGTGATGTCTGCGTCCCGATACGGCAAGCTGAATACGCGGGTATCTTTGTCATATTTCAACGCGACATGCGGGATATTGCCGTTCATGAGACAATCCAGGATATCCCTACGACTTTCGTATCCCTTGTCCGCCACCACCTCAACGACCGGTGTGTCAAGCGCCGTTTTGGCTTCTTGGCAGAGGTCATTGAGTAGACCCTGGTCGGTATTCCGGTTCGTGACTTCATAGGCGCAAATGAGATGGTTCTCGCTGTCAACGGCTGTCTGGATGTTGTAGCTGCAGTGGAAACCGTCTTTTGAGTGCATGCGGCGTGCGTCCGGATCGGTCGTCAAGAGTTGTCTTTCACCGCTTTCTTCCAAGTCCTCGACATACCCCTCATACCGCTCCTTGCGAGCATGAAAGTCGTCCAGTATCTCCTGAAGACGCTCGCGTGTACACGACGACTCATCCTCTTCCGTTTGGTCTAACTCGTCCATGGCCGCCATATAGTGGCTAATATGCGCGTCAATCGTCGCGATCTTCTTGAGCAGGACATCGGTCGTATAGCAGGTCGACTTACTATTCACCGCACGGATCTTGGTCCCGTCAACGGCCAGGAGTACCTGTTTATATAAATCAAGTTCCACGCACACTTTCGTGAAGACCTGAAACACACGTTTTAAAGCCTCCGCATTCTCTTTGCGGAAGTCGGCAATCGTGCGGAAATCGGGGACTAAACCGCGCACTAGAAAGATCACTTCCAGATTGCGTCGACACTCGCGCATCAGGCGACGACTGCTGCGTATCTGGTTGGCATAGCCGTAAACATAAAGCTTCAGCATATCCCTCGGGTCATAACCCGGACGTCCTGTTGAGGCAGGCGTACTGCGTGTGAACGACAACGCCTCCAGATCTAAACCGTCGACAAAAGCATCCAGCACGCGTACCGGACTTGTCTCGTCTACGTATTCATCGATTGAGGGGGGAAGGAGAAACTGCTGACGACGATCGTCACCTTGGATGTAGCCCATAACCGAACCTCCGTTGTGCGTCTTCTCTACCTCTATTTTACTATGTTGCGAGAGAAAAGAGGCAAAATTGAGATTTAATCAACGAGTTTTCGGACAGTCTGGCCAATATTGAAAAAGCCGTCGTTCCTGTTTTCGTAACGACGGCTTGTTCGTTGCCCTTATCCGGGCGAGGATTCATCGAGAGCGGAGGACACTCAATGTCTTGATAAAATCAGATGTTATCTTTCGCGATCATTCTCCGAGAGACGTTCTTGATCAATCTCAGTCGTCAGGTATGCTTGATATCCTTCGTAGCGGTAACTTGCGTCGATCCCTTTCATAAAGAGTTCGCGTTCGTCTATTCTGTCAGTCAAAGCGCTTTCCAAAAGCACCTTGATTTCCGTCGTGCGTACGGGGCTTCGTTCCATCGCTAGAAGATAATCTTCGCGATCGATGCGGCTCCAGTCCACGACAAGAGCGAGCGCATCTTTCAGCATGGCGTCAAGCCAGATGCGAAGGCTTCTTCCGTTGCCTTCCCGGAAGGGATGTGCGACATTCATTTCTACATACTTCTCAACGATCTCGTCAAAAGTGCTTTGTGGCATCTGTTCAATCGTCTTAACGGCTTTATCGAGATAGAGGCAGGACGCAAACCTAAAGTGTCCTTTCGCAATGTTGACATCGCGAAGCTTGCCGGCGAAATCGTAGATGTCCGAAAATAAATGAGCATGAATGTCAGACAATCCGCGAAACGTGCCTACTTCAATCTCATCGAGAATACCGTGATCAAACAGTTCGATCGCTCGTTGTTTGCTGATTTTCTCTTCCATGCGGGAAAGAAGAGCTGGATCCGTAATACCAAGTTTATTGTCCATTGCCATGTCCTAAGCCTATCCTTATCTCTTGTTTCCATTCTAGCACGCAGCTCTCTCTCATCAGCGATCACAACCGTAGCCACATCAGCAAATAAATCATCGCAGAACAGGGGCGTGTGGACATAGGTGTCCATACCTCTGGAATTCTCTAGAGCGCGTTATACAGCGCTTTAATCAAAACAGGTGGGGTTTGTCAGAATCGTTTTCAATCGCGCTTAGCGGGCGTTCTGCAAGGATCACCACAGATCAACGGTATACATCATGTCTGTGAGCGATTTCGATAACCAAAATGACAAGTACTTCATCTTGAATGTCCGCCAACAGCCTATAATCCCCTATTCAAGTTTCTCGAAGGCGAGGCGCTTAATAAGCGATGACACGCCGCAACCATAGAGCGCGGAAACTTGGCGTAATAATTTGCTTTCTTCTTCGTTAAGACGGACGCTTACAATTTCACCCATTTTTCTAACCTCCTACATTTGTAATACATTCTACGTTGAGAACGCCAATAGTCAAGCACCCATCGATCCTTATCGATGATGAGCGGTATAATATGCTGGTAGGTTTGAAGGTTCGCAGGGTTCAGGGAGAAAGGTTAAAAAACTCCCCGCTGCTCATATCAGTATCGGCGGGGAGTTTCGTGCAGACATCATCAGTACTATCCAAATAGCTTGCGAAGCTCTGTAAGTTCCATTCCCTGACCTGACTCGATAAAAGTTCTGTTGCCTTCATTTGATGCGAAAATCCGCTCGCCCTGCAGATCAAAAATTCCCTGACAACACCCGCCTAGGACGTAATACCAATCGGCATCGGGCTGGTCACCTAAGAATAGTGCGTATGATTTTCCTTCTTCAAGAAGCGGACGATCTTTCATTTGCACGATATCAATGACGTTATCTTCCGTGACGCCTTTAATCACTTCTTGCACGCGAACTTTCGAAATCACAGAATAACCATACGGGTGATCTTCCTGGGAGAGCACCGTTCCGGTTACAACGAGGTACGCGTCTATGGCAAGTGATAGCATGTCAGAGTATCCGTCAAGATAACAAGCATCGACTTCGATATCAAGAGGATTGTCGATCTCCTCTGGTATTTGATCACCAACCATTTTTACGGCTGGTGCAGGTACTTCGTTGGTTGACTGAATCGCCCTGTTGTCGTGACACGCGCTGATCATCAAAATGCCTACTGCGAGAAGTGCGGCAACAACAATGAGATATTTTTTTGACATGTCTTAGATCCTCCTTTTAGCTACTAGTAAACTGCTTCACTACCACACGTCTTCGTTCGGCAAGCCAGTCTTCCGTGAGAGCGACTGTCTCTAGTCGTTCTTGAACCTGTCGCTTCATCATCTTGATGTAGCGCTCGGCTTTCTCTCCTTCTTTGTCGCCTTCGGACGGGAAGAAGTAGCCGCCTATCGATTGTGAAAGAATCAATATGGCTTCTCTGCGTCGATGGCAGCCAACTGACCCACGCGAGATCGCAACATTCATTAACCCGGCGATGAGACCGGATGCCAGCGTCGATGTTTCATACCTGTGAAGAGTCACTGAATCGTAACGCAAGCTCCGCAATTCTTATTTCTTTCCGAAGGTTTGTTCAAATGTCGACCATTTGTCGTCTCCGAAATAAGAGATGATGTCTTTAAGGGACACAAGAGACAAGACGTCTTTTTGCTCGGGATCTTCAACGGTGTAAACGCCTTGAGAGGGGGTCAACAATGTTGGCATTGTGTCTTCATGTTGATGAAGAACAAACAGGTATGTCTGCCCTATGTCAAGCTCGGGCATTCCCGCTAACAACGGAATGTTCGCCTTAGCACAGTCACCCCGAAGTGCGCGTTGCTCATCGACCATCGCATCTTTCAAACCGCCGATCATGCGCATATGGATTGTGTCCGCGGGCTCACCCTTGTAGAAAGTAAGTGTCTCGATTTCATAAACCGTGTGCAAATAAATATCCGATCCGTATGAATCAGTGGAAGGCGGTCTGCCGGTCTTAATGTCATACATCTGGAAGGATATGCCGCTGATTTTGCCTAACACAACAATATTCCCTGCCTCGACCAGCTCATGCGCACTTTCATACGCCGGCCAGTCAAGAGATATGATGGTGTGATTCACATCCGTCACGTTCGTGGAAGCGAAAGCGCCGATGGGAGCTTGTGTGGCGGAAGCACCGGTTCCATCACCGGTACTTTCCGGAGGCGTTGTCGCTTTCCGCAATTGAGCGTACTTGACGATGCTTATCATGCCGACTGCAAGGCATAGGCAAGCCGCGATCGGAACGAGTGTTTTCCACACGCGCTTTTTACCAACTTTGTCATCTCTGTCTGCCGTCTCAACGTATGTCGGATCAATGCCGCCTATGGCATCCAAAAGTTCGCATCGTTTCATGTCATGTAACCTTCTTTCTCTAAGTACTCCCGCAGTTCTTCTCGCATACGGAACAACATGACCTTGACCTTGCTCTGTGAATAGCCGTACCTCTTGCAGATCTCAGAAATCGTGTCAAAAAACCAGTATCGTCGCACAAAGACATTGCGCTTATCCACCGAGCAACTCCCGAGAAAGGCATTGATGGCATGACTTAAATCATTCAGCTCAATCTCGCCCATAAGGTCATCTTTCCCGGGGATGCATTCATGCATTTCCTGTGTCAGTTCGGAGAACAGGGCATATCGCTTCTGACTCATGTTTTTTCTGCATTCATCGATCGCAAGATGCCGGATGATTCTCCCTAAGAAGGCAAACAGATAGGTTCGCGGCTCGTGTGGCGGTATGCGATTCCATGCCTCAAGGTAGGTATCGTTTTCGCATTCTTCAGCAGACTCGCGGTTATGGAGGATGTTGTGTGCAATCCGCCGGAGCTTGGCACCGTACTTCTGCGCTGTCAACGATATGGCAGACTCGTTTCTGGATAAATAAAGATCTACGATTTGTGAATCGTTCAACTTAAAGTCCTCCTCTAACCGCGATATCCATGCCTTCACCCTATAAAGCGGATTATTACCCTCGGCGGTTACATGAAAACTCACAACTAGTATAACGAATACGGCAGAGAAGACATTTCAAGACAAAAAAGACGACTCAGGATTATATCAGTTTTGTCGTCCTTTGATGGAGGGGTGAAAAATATAAAGAATTTGAAGTAAAATAATGAATTTGAATTCATTTTATGGTATATAATGCGCTTAAGACTTCAATGCATCCATAATTATTCGAGAAAAAATGTCGAACTTGCTTAAAAACGGACACGAGCAAGAAGAAACCTACGGTAATCGGCGATTTTTTTTGGAGAGGAGATTATGAAATACAGCGTACTTGTATCGGTGTTGTACTATCTCTGCGGCTTTACTTATATGGGATTGGGTACGTATGCATTAGATACCAACGCAAAAAGCCGTGTCAACAGGCTGTTTGTACTTATAACGAGTTCAACGGCGGCCTGGGCTTTCGCATTTTCCGTTTCAAATTCAGCGCCTACGCCCGAAGAAAGTATCTTTTGGGGATGTCTCTCTGTTTTCGGCTGGGGAGTTTTTTACAGCATTATGCTCCACTTTGTGCTTATTCTCACAAAAGCCAAAATACCATTCAAAAAGCCGATGATGGTCGCCATCATATATTTTCCCGCCGTCATAAATATACTTCTGTTTGCGCCTTTCGGATTTCTTGCGGAGAAGCAATACCAAATGGTGAAAACCGATTTAGGTTGGAGAAATGTTCTTCCCATGAACATGGGCGACATTTGGTTTATGGTCTATTACTCTGTATTTACGATTGTCATTCTTATATTGCTTATTCGCTGGTGGAGGAAAATTGAACCTCAGGATCCTCAGAAGCGGATCGCGCGAAATTTCTTAATTTCCCTACTGTTTCCCCTCGTCTTAGGAGTCGCGACGGAAACGATACCTGACATCCTTGGAAAAGACCCTTTCCCTGAATTCACCGTTGTATTTCTCATGGTGCCCGTGACGATGCTCTCATCGACCTTGAAAAAATCTGGCTTGCTTCTCGAGAGACCGGCGGAAGTATCCTTGCTTTGGGAAAGCGATCAAGCCGAAGATGCAGACCGAAGGCGTATGTTTCGAACGGTTGCGTCCGTCTTTATTTCGGGCAGTGCGTTATCGTTTTTCATAGGTTATTTTGCCATGCATAAAACGATAAGAGAGGAGATCTTCATAGCTTCGGCGCTCTTATTGCTTGGAATCTTATTAAAATTCGTACCGCGCATAACGAAAAATCATACCCATCAGAATACCCTGTTTCTGGCAGCAGGCGTGCTTAGTTTATTCCTTATAGTATTTAGAAATGTCGATACAGGTGCGGTGACGATATGGTCGATCTATGTCCTGTTCTTTACGGTTACCGTCATCATCGACAGTAAAATCCATCTCGCTATCTATACCGGATTGGTGATCTTAATTCAGATTTTGTTTTCTATCTTTTACCCGGCAGTGACTGTCACCATCGATATAAATGAGTACATGACAAGAATTGCTATTGTTTTACTTACTTTCTTTGCCGTACGGCGGTTGGCAAATGAATATTCTATCAAGCTGGACGCGCATAAAAGGTTTATAAAAGAACAGCAAGTGCTTGAAGCCATATCGACCAATTTTATTACGATCAGCAACGAAAACGCTAAAGAAAAAACGGATGAGATGTTTAAAATGTCCGCCGAGGTTCTCGAATTTGATTATGCCTATTTTATCGCATTCAGCGAGGATTATGTCGAGGCGAATGTTTTCAGCGCCTATGCGAACAATAGTGAGATCGATTCGCTGCCCTATCATTCGGGCATGAAAGTCAAAATGGACGACCTGCCCATGACTAACATTCTGCTTGCTAAGGGTACGCCCATGTTGTGTGAAGACATCACAAAGGACTTTTTAGGTGAATGTGAGAGGACGAGAGATTTCCTCATCTCAAGAGGGATACACTCCTTTTTTGCCTATCCGCTACAAAGTGCTGACAGACCGATAGAAGGGATGCTCGTTTTTGAATACTGCGACCGGAGCGATAAGCGCCTCATCGAACATCGATTATACTTTTTAAACATGCTTGTGAATATGTTGGGGGATGCAAGAACGCGGATTTTGTACGAAGAAATGCTCTATGATGTTGCTTATTATGATGAAACCACAAAATTAGGGAACAGGAGCTTGTATATAAAGACGGTTGAGGAGAGAATACGCGATAATAAAGAAACAGAGAAAATAGCACTTTTAAATGTTGAACTCGCGAACATGAGGATGATTAAGGATACCTACGGTCATGATGTAGTCGAGCAGGTCATGTTGAAATCTTCGATAATGCTTAAAAATCTGTTGGGGACCTCCTGTACGATCGCAAGGACAAATGACGGGGAGTTTGCCATCATTATCCCCAACGTGGAAAACACCGAACAGATAGAATGTTGCGCAAACAGATTGATTGCCGCTTTTTCTCATCCTGTATCAACCGACATGAAGATAGAAGCATTATTTGTCGTTCCCCGCATCGGCATATCCGTGTATCCGGATGACGGTAGAGATGTAAAGACGCTTATGAAGAACGCCGATTTGGCGGGCTACGAGGCGGTAAGAAACGATGAGGATATTGTTTTCTACGCGGATCGACTGGGAGACCTTATTGCGGAAAACACTTTGTTCACGAACAAGCTTTTCAAATCGTTGCAAAACGAAGAGTTCTCTTTGGAGTTTCAACCCCAGATCAGCTGTGAAACGGGAAAGACCGTCGGGATTGAAGCTTTGCTCAGATGGACGACCGACGACAACAGGAGAGTACCGCCGGATCGATTTATCCCCATACTCGAAAAGACTGGAATCATTTACGAAGTGGGACTTTGGGTCTTGGAGCAGACGCTTCTGGAGCATAAGAGACTTATTGTGAAAGGGTTTCCGCCACTTCGTGTTTCTGTAAACCTATCGGTTGTACAATTTGAAGGGGAGGATTTTATTTCTGACTTTGCAAAAATTATAGAGGAAAGTCAGGTAGATCCGAAGTATATTGAGCTGGAGATCACGGAGAGTTTATTCTCTAAAGACCCTGAGGATGTACTGAAGAAGATAGATGAACTGAAAGGATTGGGAGTCCATATTGCCATCGATGATTTCGGCAAAGGTTACTCGTCGTTAAATCGGTTAAAACTGGTACCTTTTGACAGATTGAAAATTGACAAAGAAATCATCGATTACATTAGTCTGGAAGGGAAAGGGGCTCCATTAACGCAACATATTATTTCATTAGCCCGGATTTTCGGTGCGACCGTTACGGCTGAAGGTGTAGAAACAAAAGAGCAAGCGGATTTCCTGAAAAGAATCACTTGCGATGAAATACAGGGATACTATTATTCGAGACCTCTTTCTCCTGTAGCGCTTGAAGAATTCCTCAAAAAAGAATGATACAGGCTTCTTACTGATGGCTCTTTAATACTGTTTCTGTGCGTATTTATATGTTAACCATATCAGTTTCCCGCCAAGCTAAGACGCAACTGTTGATACAATGTCCCGTCCCGTATTGATAACTGCTTCCTTTTGCTTTTAGGAGTCTTCACTCCGGAATGAGGAGCAAATACCCCTATTCAAAAATGCAGTACGCCTGCATTAATAGATGGTGAAGAATATAAAAGAATCTGAATTAAAAAAAGAATTTGAATTCGTTATATGGTATATAATGCGCTTAAGATCACAAAACAAATAATAAGCGAGAGAATGATCGAACTTGTATAAAAAAAGAAAACAAGCACGAAAATACCTGCGGTAAGCAGTACAACTTTGATTTTCGGGAGATGGGATGATGAAATATAGCCTATATTTGTCGATGTTGTACTATGCCTGCGGATTTTTTTATATGGGTTACGGCACATATATAATAGATACCAACGCAAAAAGCTATGTCAACAGGCTGTTTGTACTCATGATGGGTTCAACAGCGATCTGGTCATTCGCATATTCCATTTCAACTTCAGCGCTTACCGCAGAAGCAAGTGCATTTTGGAGATGCATGTCCGTTTTTGGTTGGGGAGTTTTTTACAGCATCCTACTCCACTTTGTACTGATTCTGACAAAAACTAAAAGTCGAATTAGCACGTGGATTTTGCACACTTTAATTTATTTGCCCGCTATTATAAATATATTTTTGTTTGCGCCCTTCGGATATTTGGGGAAGAAGCAATACCACATGGTGGAATCCGATTTCGGCTGGGTAAATATTCTTCCAGGCAACGCGGGGAATATCTGGCTTGCCTTATACTACTTGGTTTTTGCAGTCGCAAGTGTTTTATTACTTATTCACTGGTGGAGGAAAATTGATCCTCAGGATCCTCAGAAGCGGCTTGCAAGAAATTTCTTGTTATCCGTACTGGTTCCTTTCATTTTGGGAATAGCGACAGATACGATGCCCGACATCCTCGGGATAAAAACTTTCCCTAAATTGGTCATCGTATTTATTATCCTGCCCGTGACAATGCTTTCCTTAACATTGAGAAAATCCGGTTTGCTTCTTGAGAGGTCCATGGAAATATCTTTGCCCTTGAAAAGCGACCAACAATCAGGTTCAGAACGAATGCGCATGTTTCGAACGGTTGCATCCATCTTTACGGCGGGCAGCGCGGTATCATTTTTCTTAGGATATTTTGCCTTGAAAAGAACAGTGAGAGAAGAAATCTTACTTGCAGCGACTCTGTTATCACTTGGAATTATAATAAGATATATACCGCGCATAACAAAAAATATTATCATTCAGAATACCCTATTCCTGTTAGCGGGTACATTTAGTCTCCTCCATATTACTTTTAGAAATACCGATACAGGTGCGGTGACGATATGGTCGATCTACATATTGTTCTTTATGTTTACCGTCATCATCGACAGTAAAATCCACCTTATTGCCTATGCCGGATTGGTGATATTAATTCAAATTGTTTTAGCAGTTTTTTATCCGGCAGTGACTGTCACCATTGATATAAATGCTTATATAATGAGAATGGCTATTGTTATGCTTACTTTCTTTGCCGTGCGGCGATTGGCAGACGAATATTCTTTAAAACTGGAGGCACATAAACAATTTATAAAAGAACAACAAGTGCTTGAAGCCATTTCGACCAATTTTATTACAATCAGCAGTGAAAACGCTCCGAAGAAGGTCTATGAAATGCTGAAAATGTCTGCCGAGGTTCTCGACTTTGATTATGCCTATTTAATCGGATTTAGAGAGAATGATGACGAGGCAAATGTTTTCAGCACTTATGCGAAAAATGATGAGAGCGATTCATTTCCCTATCACCCGGGAATGAAAGTTAAAATGGACGACTTGCCTATGGCAAAAATTCTGATTGCCAAGGGTACGCCCATGATGTGTGAAGACATCATCAACAGCTCCTTTGATGAATGTGAGGGGACAAGAGATTTCCTCATCTCAAGAGGGATAACCTCCTTTTTTGCTTATCCGTTACAACTCGCAGGAAGACCGATAGAAGGCATACTTGTCTTTGAATACTATGACCGGAGCGATAAGAACCTCATCGAAAATCAATTACACTTTTTAAACATGATTGTGAATATGTTGGGTGATTCAAGAAAGAAGACGTTGTACGAAGAAATGCTCTATGATGTTGCTTATTTTGATGAGTCCACAAAGTTAGCGAACAGGAGCTTGTATATAAAGACGGTTGAGGAGAGAATACGCGATAATAAAGAAACAGAAAAAATAGCACTTTTAAATATTGAACTCTCGAACATGAGGATGATTAAGGATACCTACGGTCATGATGTAGTCGATCAGGTCATGTTGAAATCTTCGATAATGCTTAAAAATCTGTTGGGGACCTCTTGTACGATCGCAAGGACAAATGACGGAGAGTTTGCCGTTATAATCCCCCATGTAGAAAGTACCGAACAGATAGAATGCTGCGCAAACAGATTGATTGACGCCTTTTCCCGCCCCATATCGACCGATCTGGATATAGAAGCCTTATTTGTCGTCCCCCATATTGGCATAGCCGTGTATCCGGATGACGGAAGCGATGTAAAGACTCTCATGAAGAACGCCGATTTGGCGGGCTACGAGGCGGTAAGAAACGATGAAGATATTGTTTTCTACGCAGATCGACTGGGAGACCTTATTGCTGAAAACACTTTGTTCACGAACAAGCTATTTAAAGCGTTGGAAAACGAAGAGTTTTCTTTAGAGTTTCAACCCCAGATCAGCTGTGAAACGGGAAAGACTGTCGGGATTGAAGCTTTGCTCAGATGGACGACCGACGACAACAGGAGAGTACCGCCGGATCGATTTATCCCCATACTCGAAAAGACCGGAATCATTTACGAAGTGGGACTTTGGGTCTTGGAGCAGACGCTTCTGGAGCATAAGAGACTTATTGTGAAAGGGTTTCCGCCACTTCGTGTTTCTGTAAACCTATCGGTTGTACAATTTGAAGGGGAGGATTTTATTTCTGACTTTGCAAAAATTATAGAGGAAAGTCAGGTAGATCCGAAGTATATTGAGCTGGAGATCACGGAGAGTTTATTCTCTAAAGACCCTGAGGATGTACTGAAGAAGATAGATGAACTGAAAGGATTGGGAGTCCATATTGCCATCGATGATTTCGGCAAAGGTTACTCGTCGTTAAATCGGTTAAAACTGGTACCTTTTGACAGATTGAAAATTGACAAAGAAATCATCGATTACATTAGTCTGGAAGGGAAAGGGGCTCCATTAACGCAACATATTATTTCATTAGCCCGGATTTTCGGTGCGACCGTTACGGCTGAAGGTGTAGAAACAAAAGAGCAAGCGGATTTCCTGAAAAGAATCACTTGCGATGAAATACAGGGATACTATTATTCGAGACCTCTTTCTCCTGTAGCGCTTGAAGAATTCCTCAAAAAAGAATGATACAGGCTTCTTACTGATGGCTCTTTAATACTGTTTCTGTGCATAAGGAAATGTTCAGCCGACAATCCATTTTACCAGCGCGACAAGTACCGTAAGCGCCGGGAGCGCTGCATACGTCAGCCACCGGCGTACTGTTCCCGGAGGTGTGGAGGGTTCAGGCAGGACGATGGCGAGCGGGATCGAGAGAAGCGTCGCCGTGCGCGTGAACGAGTAGATAGTGCCGGCTCGCCGTACGATGATATCAACGAGGGCAAAAGCCAGTATGAGATAGACGGCATAGAGCAATGTGCGGAGGAGCGACGTTGTACCGGTGAACATAGAGCGGCGAAAGCGCGGCAATTGCCGTTCATCGGCATCTCGCATCGCGAGGAAGGCTAGCACGACGAAGAGAAGCCCAAACCAACCGTGGAAAAACCTAAAGAAGACAGTGACGAAAATAGCGCCCCCTATGCTGATAAGCCCGATGACAAGACCGACGATAGGGGAGATCCTGTAATTCCCCGGATTGACGGGAACACCAAAGAGAGTCTTTTTGTCCCATTTGCCGTCCGCCGGTATGGCATGGGCGACGAGGTCATGGTAGCAACCGACCGTCATCGCTATTCCTGCGAGCATGGCGATGCCTGCTGCATAAGTAAAGAGAGCGTTCCTTTCCGGCATGATGACGTTAAGTTGCCAGCTTGCCAGAGCGGCAATGAGTTCAGTCACAAATGCCGCCACGACGATTCGCAGAAAATACAGGAAGTGATTGACACTTCTCCGCAGTCCGCGGGCTATGAGCAAGGCGAAAATCGCAAAGGCAGTATGTCCCGCCATCTGAGAAATAAGGAGAACAAGTGCGGGTATAACTTCGGGAAAAAAAATTCCCGTCAGATAAAATAGTGTCAGAATATATCCGACGAGTTTCAGCAAAACACGCTCCTTTGGAGAGAGAATTGCGAAGCCAAACGCAAAAAGCGAGGGCTATCCGCAATCTTGAACAGTTCTGAATCAGGTATCTGCACAGGCAAAAATCCTTGCTCATGCCTGTGAACTATTGTATCATGACGACGTATGTCAGACAATCAAACGCCCGGTCGGCATCGGCTCATGAGAGCGAAATTCAGAGCGATCATTGGGCGATCCAACTGTTATGATATATCTATAAGATTCCTGCTCAACTAAGCAGATAAATGGAAGCTATGCATGGGATTAGGTCTTAATATTGGAATAGATTTAGGGACGGCGACCGTTCTCATTTATGTACACGGAAGGGGTATTGTATTACGCGAACCTTCTGTTGTCGCGGTGAATACACGCACGGGAAGAGTCTTGGCAGTTGGGGAACGTGCCAGCCTGATGCTTGGTCGTACACCGGATATCGTCAAGGCTGTCAGACCTTTACGTGATGGGGTGATCTCCGACTTTCAAGTGACGGAGATCATGCTGAAGGAATTTATCAGCCGTATCAACACGGGCTTTCTCGTTCGCTACTTCAAACCGACCATTGTCGTTTCGGTTCCCGGCGTCATTACACCTGTGGAACAGAAGACCGTTGAGGACGCATGTCGTCATGCGGGCGCTCGTCAGGTCTACCTTATTCGCGAGCCAATTGCGGCTGCGATCGGTGCGGGCATCGATATTACACAGGCGAGCGGCAGCATGATTATCGATATCGGCGGGGGGACGACGGACATCGCCGTGATTTCGCTTTGTCGTCCTGTCGTGGATACATCGATTAAAGTCGCAGGTGACAAATTTGACGAGGCAGTTATTCGCTACATTCGCCGAAAGCACAATGTCCTCATCGGTGAACAGACGGCGGAAGAACTGAAAATCAACATCGGCTGCGCTTACCCGCGAGAGGAGGAGCTCACGATGGAAGTTCGCGGTCGCAATCTCATCACCGGTATGCCGGCGATCTTGACAATCAGTTCGACGGAGATGCTGGAAGCTCTTGAAGAACCCGTGAGCGCGATTTTCGAGGCGATACATTCCGTTCTGGAGCAGACGCCGCCGGAACTTATGGCGGATTTGAGTCAGCGCGGTATTGTGATGACGGGGGGAGGGTCACTTCTCTACGGTCTCGATCGTATGCTAGCGACGCGCGTCGGCATCGAGGTCATTGTGGCGGAAGATCCCGTTTCATGTGTTGCGATCGGTACGGGTATCGCGCTCGGTATCATGGATAAGTTCACCGATCTGGCAGGTCTGTAGATCACATTCTTCAGATTATTTGTTGTGCAAAAATCGGGTTGACGGATTTTGGAAACTTGTTTTATACTTTCCATGATTCCCAATTAATGTTTTTTCATAGATACATGTCGGCAACAAAGATGTTGCGTTGAGGGGACAAGTCAGAATTCAATTATGATCTCCAGATAATAAATAAGGGGAATGTAATATATGTGTGGATATTGGTATCCGCACGCTCAATATGATGTAGAGGAGCTATTATGGCACTACCGGATTTGCGTGGCAAAACAAAGAAAGATCTCGCGGCAATCGCCCACATCTCGGGGTTGCTGAGACCGTCGGACACGAGTCGCATGACAAAACAACAACTGCTCGATTATTTATTGAGCGTGGCAGCAGACTCGGAAGAGGCGGTGATCGCCCAGGATGTTGGACCCGAGACGACTGAATCGAAGAAAAAGGCAAGCAAGGAGACTGAAAAAGTTGCCGTTTCCGAGACGACGAAAGACGCTAAAAAAGTAAAATCTTCGGCGGATGAGTCTGAGCCGGAGAAAGAAAAAGCTCCAAAAAAAGAATCGTCCGCGAAAAAGTCGAGCGGGACGACACGCAAAACACGCACGATCAAAGCGAAAAAAACGGAAGAAGAAGAGGACAAAAAAACAAGCGCGAAAGCGGCGCGCGAAGTCAAGAAGACAGCCTCGAAAAAGAAGTCTGATCGTTCTGAAAGTGCGGAAGTCGCGGAAGAAACGTTGGAAGAAGCCGATGTCGCGGAAAATGCACCCGTCGCGGAAGTAAAGCACCGAGAGCTCGTAGCTGTGGAGTCTGAGGAGGATAACGGCGAGGAAGATGAAAAGGGCGATGAGAGGTCGCAGGAAATCGCGACCGGAGTCCTGGAAGTAATGCCTGAAGGATACGGCTTTCTCCGTGTTGAAAACTACATCCAAAGTAGCCGCGACATCTATGTTCCCCCGCAATACATCCGCCGATTCAATCTGCGTACCGGCGACCTAGTTACGGGACCCGTACGTCATCAGCGCGACAACGATCGTTATAAGGCACTTTTCTATGTACGTGAAGTTAACGGCGAAACGCCCGACAAGATGATTCGGCGTCCTCATTTTGACCGTTTGACGCCCATCTATCCGAGAGAGCGATACACATTGGAGACGAATCGCGAAGAACTCTCGACGCGCATCATCGATCTCGTTTGTCCGATTGGAAAAGGTCAGCGCGGTATGATTGTATCGCCGCCGAAAGCTGGTAAGACGATCTTGCTCCAGAAAATTGCGAACTCGATTTCCTTCAATAACCCCGAGACGGAACTGATCGTACTTCTCATCGATGAGCGTCCAGAGGAAGTGACCGACATGCAGCGCTCAATCAAGGGCGAAGTCGTCTATTCGACATTCGATAAAACACCTGAAAACCATGTCCGCATTACGGAGCTCGTGCTAGAGCGCGCCATGCGTCTCGTCGAACTCGGCAAGGATGTCGTGATTCTTCTCGACAGCATCACACGCATGGGTCGGGCGTACAACTTGACAATTAACCCGACGGGACGCACGCTGTCAGGCGGTCTCGATCCCGGCGCTTTATACGGACCGAAGCGGTTCTTTGGCGCCGCACGCAATATTGAGAACGGCGGAAGTCTGACCATCATCGCGACGGCTCTGATCGAAACGGGATCACGCATGGATGAGGTGATCTTTGAAGAGTTTAAGGGTACCGGCAATATGGAAGTCATCCTCGATCGCAAATTGGCGGACAAACGCATTTTCCCCGCTATCGATATCACACGTTCCGGAACACGCCGCGAAGAATTGCTCCTGAGCGAAAAAGAACTCGATGCCATTTGGCTTTTGCGCAAAACGTTCACGCAGCTTGAGACGGCAGCCGTGACGGAGACGATGCTTGGACTTCTTCTGAAAACGCGAAGTAATGACCAGTTTATTTCATCGATTAATGTGTCACTAGCAGACAAATCGCTGTTTGACGCGATGCGCGGAGGCATGCCGAAACGCGACTGAAATGATTCTGCTTGAATTACATTAGATCTGAGAATAGGTTACAATGTAGAGCGCATGGATTTTTTTTCATTTGTTAGAGACGTTGCATCAAATCCGTTACTTGCCGTCACTGTTATCCTGACAATTGGCGTTATTTTAGTGAATGGGTGGACTGACGCACCTAATGCGATTGCAACGGCTATCTCTACGCGTGCCATCTCTGTCCGAGGCGCGATCATCCTCGCTTCCGTTATGAATTTCTTAGGCGTTTTCGTAATGACCATGATCAGCGCGACGGTCGCTGAGACGATTTTTAATATGGTTGATTTTGGAGGCGATGCGCACGATAGCATTGTCGCGCTTTGTGCCGCCATGGTGGCTATTGTTGTTTGGGCTTCAGGCGCTTCTTACTTCGGTATACCAACAAGCGAAAGTCACGCGCTGATCGCCGGGTTGTCCGGTGGTGCGATCGGTTTGCAAGGCAGCTTTTCAGGTATCAATGGGGCTGAATGGGTGAAAGTTCTTTATGGATTGGTTCTATCGTCAGTTCTCGGATTTGTATTCGGCTATGTGACTACGAAAATCATCGAGAGGATTTGCTGCAATGGTCACCGGCGCAATCTGGCACAAGGTTTTCGAAAAGCGCAAATCGGTGCGGCTGCGGGCATGGCTTTCATGCACGGCGCGCAGGACGGTCAAAAATTCATGGCTGTTTTTATGCTGGGCATTATGCTGAATAAAGGACAGTCGGTGGCGGGCGCCTTTGAGGTGCCGATCTGGATGATGCTGCTTTCCTCGTTAGTGATGGCGCTTGGAACCTCCATCGGCGGCTACCGTATCATCAAGGCGGTCGGGATGGATATGGTGAAGCTTGAACCTTACCAAGGATTTGCCGCTGACCTTGGGGCGAGCGCCAGTCTGTTATTGGCGCAGGTCTTCGGTCTGCCCGTCAGCACGACTCACACGAAAACGATCGCGATTGTCGGTGTGGGGGCATCCGGACGTCTATCGAATGTCAAATGGGGCATAGTTGGTGAAATGGTTGTGAGTTGGGTGCTTACTTTTCCATGTTGCGGTCTGATCGGATACGGCATGACGAAGCTCTTTATGGCGATCTTTTAATTGCCACCGCGCACGTTGTTTGACATGATACTGCTGTCATATGAGGGAGATATATGAATGAAAAAGAAAAAAAGAAAAAATGATTATTTCGCTCTGCTCGAAGAGCTCGTCGAGTACATTCAAAAGGCGGCTTCTTTCTTAAGTGACACCATGAATGATTACAATATCGAGTATCTATCATCAGGTACTCTCGATGAGATGCACGATATTGAACATTCTGCAGATATTAAACTACAAGAACTCACATCAAAACTGGCACGTGAATTTATTACACCTATTGAACGGCAGGATATTCTTGCGATCGCTCAGCGAATCGATGATGTGACAGATGCGATTGAAGATGTTTTAATGCGCCTCTATATGTACAACATCGTAGAACTTCGCAAAGAAGCCTTCGAATTCGTCGAGGTGATTATGACCAGTACGGAAGTGCTTATGAAGATTATGGCTGAATTTGCGAACTTCCGTCGCTCGAACGATATCCGTGCCAACATTATCAAACTCAACAGCTTGGAGGAAGAGGGCGACGCAATCTATATGCGTGCGATCCGCAGACTCTACCTCGAAGAACAGGACCCGATCGCTGTCATCGCATGGACCGAGATTTTCCGTCGTTTAGAAGGGTGCTGCGATGACTTTGAAGATGTCAGCCAGGAAATCGAATACGTTTTGATGAAAAACACATAGTGAAAAAAGTGAAGATCATGATGAAGAGCGATTTATGCGATCTCTGATCGCAACTCCGAGGGGGGGATTTATGAAAAACGAACGTCATCACGGTTTTGCGACAAGGCAAATTCACGCCGGCAAAGAGAAGAATCCAAAAGGCGCGTTGTCGACGCCCATCTACCAGACATCCACATTTGAATTTGATTCCGTTGAACATGGAGGCGCCTGCTTTGCGGGTGAAGAGCAAGGCTACATCTACACAAGGCTAGGCAATCCGTCGCTTGATGCCGTTGAGAAGAAAGTGGCATCGCTAGAAGGCGGGCAAGCCGCTCTCGCGGCGGCGTCAGGTATGGGCGCCATCTCGTCCGCGCTCTGGACTTCGCTTTCATCGGGCGATGAAGTCGTCGCCGACGAGACGCTTTACGGGTGCACGTTCTCGTTGCTCGCGCACCAGTTCAGGCGTTTCGAAATTTCTGCTACCTTTCATGATTTTACGAACCCGGACAATCTCAAGGCGGCGCTGTCCGAGAGAACAAAAGTCGTGTACTTCGAGACGCCCTGTAACCCGACGCTTAAGATTGTTGACATCAAGGCGATCGCCGACATAGCGCACGCATACAATCCCGAGATCAAGGTCATCGTCGACAACACGTTCTGTTCGCCTTATCTACAGACGCCGCTGGCTCTAGGCGCTGATGTCGTCGTTCACAGCGCGACCAAGTATCTGAACGGACACGGCGATGTCATCGGCGGCTTTATCGTCGGCGACGAGGATTTTATTGCTTGTTGCGGTAGTGTCGGGTTGAAGGATTTAACAGGTGCGACGATGAGTCCCTTCAACGCCTTTCTCATTGAGCGCGGTCTCAAGACGCTCGACATCCGCATGGAAAAGCATTGCTCCAACGCCGAAAAACTTGCGGGCTATCTGCGCGCACACTCCGCCGTCACGCGTGTCTATTATCCGGGATTTGAAGATTTCCCCGGTCACGAGATTGCAAAGGGACAGATGCGTCGTTTCGGCGGCATGATTGCCGTCGAGTTCGCCATGAGCCGCGAGGAGACGGCTGCCGCTATCAACAATCTTGAACTCTGTACGATCGCCGTCTCGCTCGGCGATGCGGAGACGTTGGTCGAGCAGCCGGCGACGATGACACATTCCGCGTACAACGCGGAAGAGCTGAAAGCGGCAAACATTCCGGAGAGTCTCGTGCGCATTTCAGTCGGTTTGGAAGATGCGGAAGACATCATCGCCGATTTTGACCGTGTCCTTCCCAAGTAAAACAGGTTTAACTCCTGCGAGTTCAATATGTGGATACAGTTTGACCTCACCGCTTTCGATGTTATTCGAACCGCCAATTGTGAACGGCTTATCTGCGTCAGCTGAAATCACGCGACACTTGCCCGCGATCTCCTGAGCGACCGTTACCACGTCGTCACCATCCAAGCTGTTGAAATGTTTTCACGCGGTCTGCATGTCGAGGACGGTGGTATTGATGTCAAGAATTGCCCAAGGTGAGTGCTAATTTGTGAGGTGAAAGAAGAAATAGAGAGGATTTATTTGATAAGACAATGAAAGATCGTGAAGCGAGTGTGCGAACGATTGTTGCAGATTCTAAGAAATAAATCATCGTATAAAAGCTCAGACAGTGGCATCTTTCTGTTTCGAGAAATTAAGAATATTGAATATTTCGAAGTAGAATGATAGTAAGTAGAAGCTAAGGAGGTGTGTTATTTGTCCATGAAAATCGATTATTTGGGACACAGTGGTTTTTTCGTTGAAACGGACAGCGTGTTGCTGCTGTTTGATTATTATTGCGGAGATCTTTCGTTTATAGGACAGAAGCCTGACGAAAAGCCGCTTTTTGTATTTGTGAGCCATGTTCATGAGGATCACTATAACCCTAAGATCTTCTCTCTTTCGGACATTCACCCCCGAACGACCTATCTTCTGTCATTTGATATCAAGGGGGATCCGGCGGTGCCGAAAGGTCGTAATGTGCAGTATTTGGATGCTGACAAGACATACGCGATTGAAGGGCTTGGCACGGTGATGACGCTTCTTTCCACCGATGAAGGCATTGCTTTTCTCGTCAAAACCCCTTGTGCAACGCTTTTTCACGCGGGCGATCTTCATTGGTGGGACTGGCCTGACGAAGATCCGGAATGGCTTGAAAACCAAGAAACCGTTTTTAAGCGCGAGATCAAAAAGCTTGAGGGCACGTCGATCAACGTAGCCTTTGCCGTTCTGGATGGTCGGCTGGAAGATAATTATTGGAAAGGCATGGAGCAGATTCTGTCTGTCCTGCGTCCGCGATATGTTTTGCCGATGCACTTCTGGGAAGACAGAGGCATTGTAGATCGATTTAGGGAGCTTCCCGCCTCGCGGGAATCGGAGACGATTATACTAGATACGACAAAAGAAACCCATTGGGAAATTAAACTTGAGGAGGAATAACTTATGAAATTCAAGATGGTACATGAAAACTATAATGTAACGGACCTGGACCGCTCACTCGTTTTCTACGAGGAGGCGCTGGGATTGAAGGAAAAGCGCCGCATCACGGCGGAGGATGGCTCTTTTATCATCGCGTATCTCGGGAATGAAGAGAGCGATTTTGAACTGGAATTGACTTGGCTTAAGGATCATCCCGAACCGTACGATCTCGGGGATGAGGAATTTCATCTGGCGTTCGAGACAGACGATTTTGAATCGGCACATGCACTGCATGAAAAGATGGGCTGCATTTGCTTTGAAAATCCATCCATGGGGATCTATTTCATTCAGGACCCGGATGGATACTGGTTGGAGATATTACCAACCCGGTAAAAGCGGTTTCATCACATATAAGGTGACATATTGCTGCTTGACAGCGAATTTGTCGGTCATTGCGTGTGTCAAGCTTATCGTGCTCTCTCGGAAAACGCTCGGAAAAATCGGATAACTTCATGTTTGCGTGACCTGAATTTCTGTGTTACTATCTACCTTGCGCTTTTGCGCGACGGATACGATTGAATGCACCGAAGGTGAGGAGATACAACATGGCTAGATGCGAAATATGTTCGAAGGATATGTTTTTCGGCAGGAAAATCAAAATTACGCGTTCGCAGATTTCCGGTCGCGGACTGCATCGTCAGCGCGCGAATATCAAGAGAGTTCGCGTCGTCGTTGACGGAGTCCCCAAGAGAATGAACGTCTGCACGCGCTGCCTCAGAAGCGGTCTCGTTCAGCGCGCGTAAGATTTTTTAAGCTGACAAATGCGCGGAGTGACGCCTGTAAACTAAACGAGCTTACTCCGGGCTATTTCAGGCTAACTTAAAACACCTGACCCGGGGGAGGACAGGTGTTTTTGATTGCACTTTTTCTTATGAGTTGTCAGTGCGCTGACGCGTTACCCCACCTGCTTTTCCTTGTGTTCGGCGCATGGTCCGTCGAGGAGTCCGCGATGAATAGCTTTTGTCGGGCAGACTTCGACGCACTCTCCACAGTGGATGCAAGCATATTGGTCGATGACTGCGAGGTTGTCTTCGATCTTGATGGCGTCGACGGGGCAGGTGCGCACACAACGGCTGCAGGCGATGCACCCGACCTTGCAGGTGTTCCGCACGACTTTCGCGGGCCAGTGATTGGAGCACGTGACGTTCGTCGCGAGCTCGTGCTTGGGAATCAGACGGATCAGCTCTTTCGGGCAAGCTTTGACGCATTTGCCGCATGCGGTGCAAAGATTGTGGTTCACCTTAGCGACGCCGTCTTCGATGTAGATCGCGTTGAATTCGCAGACGTTGACGCAGTCGCCGAAACCGAGGCACCCGAAAGTGCAGGAATTAGGTCCGGAGAAGAGTCCGTTCGCCGATGCGCAGTGCGGTGTTCCCGTGTATTCGTATCGTTCATGCGTGTGTTCGCACGTCCCCTGGCAGAAGACGTTCGCAACGAATGGGACGACCATTCCCGCCTCGACGCCGAGCGCTGCGGCGATAGCCGTCGCTGTATCCTGACCGCCCGCCGTGCAGAGTGTTGTGTCTTCCTCGGATTTGTCGGCGAGGGCGGACGCGTAGGCGGAACAACCGCTATAGCCACAGCCTCCGCAGTTCACACCGGGGAGGATGCCCTCAAGCTCTTCCTGAAGAGGATCTTTCTCCACGCTGAAATAATGAAAGACAACGAGAATGATGGCGCCCATCAGGAGCGCGATGCCTCCGCCAATGAGAGTAGCGCCGAGGACGGAATTGAGTAGGATGATGACCATAATAATCTCCTTCCACGCTTAACCGAATAAGTTCTCAATTACGCCTTTGAATCCCATGAAAGAGACAGAGACGACGGAGGCTGCCATTAAGGTGATAGGCAGACCTTGCATGAATTCGGGAATATCGGCTTTTTCCATTTTCTCGCGAACGCCTGTGAATAGAAACATCGCCAGCATATAGCCGACACCGGCTCCGAACGATGACATCATGGCGCTACCGAAGTTGTAGATCTCCTGAATGTTAATCAGCATGACGCCGAGGATGGCGCAGTTCGTCGTGATAAGTGGCAAATAGATACCCATCGCCTTGTAAAGCGGCGGGAATGCCTTGCGGATAATCGCCTCAAGCACTTGAACGACGGCGGCGATGACGAGGATGAAGACAACAGTCTGCAAATAGCCGAGATTGATCGGTTCTAAAATAGACCAATAGATGGGATACGTGATACCTGTCGCGACGATCATGACGAAGATAACGGCGACGCTCATGCCCATCGCGTTTTTCAAATCCTTGGTCAGTCCGAGAAACGAACAAACACCTAAGAATCTTGAGAGAACGAGATTGTCGATCAGGACGACACTGAGTAAAATGATGAGCATTTCTTTCATTTCGTTTCCTCTCTTTCTGCTTGCTTCACATCCTTAAGCTCGACCAGAATACCCGGCTCTCTCAATGCTTTGGGAACAATGACTTTTGGCTCATCTGTCTGCCCTTCGAGATCATCCGACGCGTGATCAACAGGAGCTGTGTTGGCGCTGATGCAGCCGGGAGACTCAGCGCATCCTATGACCGCCTGTGGTTGTCGTGCATAAAAACGCTTATTCAGCTTCTGCGTGATGGCGACCATGATGCCGAAGACTGCGAAGCCGCCGGCAGGCAATCCGAAAATCATCATCGGTTGCAGACCGCCTTCCGTGATCCACGGCATCTTCATTCCAAAGAACGTACCGAAACCGAGGATTTCTCTTATCGAACCTATGAAGAAGAGCGCGAGCGTAAAGCCGACGCCCATGCCGAGTCCGTCGATGGCGGAGCGCACAACGCCGTGACTGTTCGCAAACGCCTCCGCGCGTCCGAGAATGATGCAATTGACAGTGATCAACGGGATGAAGATGCCGAGTGAGGCGTTCAACGCCGGCACGTACGCCTGCATGAGGAATTGCAGAATAGTGACGAGACTGGCGATGATGGTGATGTAGGCTGGAATTCTGACTTTGTCAGGGATGACTTTCCGTAAGAGAGAAATGACGACGTTCGACATGATCAGGACCGCCGTCGCGGCGACCCCCATGCCCAGTCCGTTCTCCGCCGATGTCGTGACGGCGAGCGCCGGACAAGTTCCCAACATCAGGATGAGAAGCGGGTTTTCCTTTAGAACACCTTTCAGGAATTCATAAAAAAGAGAGTTCTTCTTTGTCACGGTGATTCCTCCACTTCTATTTGCATAAATGCGTTGAAGGCGGCAGCCGCAGCTTTAACGGAGTTGATGACGGAGACGGAAGAGATCGTGGAGCTGCTCACCATGTCGATATCTTTCAACGGATCAGATAGAAAGCGCCCCTTGAACTGATCAGTGAACGGCGCCAAGGCGACGTTCTGTCCTAACCCTGCCGTCTCATTCGATGCATCCGGCACGATACCGACAATAACGCCTTCAAGATTGAAACCGACCATCACCGGCATTTGTCCCGCGTAGCCCTTGCTCGATGCGCGGACGATGGCTCCGACGACATCGCCTTTTTGCTTGACGACAAATATCTGATCGACACTCGGATGATCGATCGTCAAATCGACCGGTGTACTTGCGGGGAAGCTTGTGCCGGCTTCCGTAATCAATTCCACCGGGAAGTCGTCGGCTTCGGGGAAGAGCGCACGCTTGTTTGCGTCCGCCATCAACTGTTCCTGTTTTGCACGTGCGTCCGCCGTGATCGTCGCAGTGACAGCGAGCAAAGCGACACATGCGGCGCAGATCACCGTCAGAATGATGGCGGGCACTACACCCCTTTCAATGAAGGGAACATGCTGTTTGCTTTTCTCATGATTTGGCATGTTTAGTACCTCCAACCGTCATGGGTGTTGTCCACCGTTCAATGTGGGGGGTGAGAATGTTCATCAGCAGGATGGCGAAAGAGACACCCTCAGGCATGGCGCTATAGACGCGCAGTAGTCCCGTCAAGAGTCCCGCTCCAACGCCGAAGATAATTTTACCGAGAATGGTCGTTGGCGTCGTCACATAATCAGTGACCATGAAAAACGCCGCCAAGACGAGCGCGCCCGAGAGCAAGTGGACGAGGACGTCCTGTCCCGTTGCCAACATGAAGAGGGCTGTTGTGCCGATAAAAGAAATCGGCGCCCAGATGTCGATGATCCCCGTCAAAAGGAGAAAGATGCCGCCGATGAGAAGGGCGACGACTGAAGTCTCGCCGATACAGCCGGCGTGGCATCCGAGGAATAAATCGAGTGTAGAGGGCAATGAGCCCTGACCTTGTCCGACGATGGCCAGCGGTGTCGCGCTTGACACGAGATCGGTCGCCGCGTCGCCTGCGAATTTTCCTAGCACGCTGTAAGTTGAGATCTGTGCCGTAAAGGAGACGGATAGGACGATACGCCCCGTGACGGCGGGGTTGGCGAAGTTGTCGCCGAGACCGCCAAATAGTTGTTTGGCGACGACAATGGCGACGAAGTTGCCGATGAGCAAAACCCAGATCGGGCAGTTAACGGGCAAGCTTGCCGCGAGGAGTAAACCGGTGACGACGGCGGAGAAGTCGCCGACCGTCTGCTTTCTCTTCATCACAATCCTCGCAAGCGCTTCGAATAGAGCTGCGGAGGCGGCGCTGATGCCGAAGAGCATCGGAGCTCTCCAGCCGAAAATAAAGGTCGACGCGATGATGACGGGGACGAGCGCGATGACAACATGCAACATCACCGAACGCGTTGTCGTCTTGTCGCGGATATGCGGTGAAGCGGATACGCGTAACATCAGCTCTGACCTCCTTTCTCGCGGGCAGCCGCTCTTGCGGCGCGAACAAGTGTTTTTCCGTTTCGGATGTTCTGGACGAGGTAGCGCTTGGCGGGACAAACATATGTGCAGCTACCGCATTCGATGCAGTTGAGGACGTGGCGTTCGTCGAGTTCAGTCGCATTATTTGCGCGCGCTGCTTTGTCGAGTGCGGCAGGCATCAACTTCATCGGGCACGCGCGGAAACATCGACCGCAGTGGATACATGCCGATTCTTCCGGTAGTGCGGCTTCTTCCTCCGTGAAGACGAGGATGGCGTTGTTATGTTTCAAAATCGGACGGGTAATGTCATCGACGGCGACGCCCATCATCGGTCCGCCCATAATAATCTTTCTGGCTTCAGCTTTCAGACCGCCGGCTTTCTCGATGACTTCTTCTATGCTGCTCCCGATCGGAACCTCAAAGTTGCCCGGAGTCTTGACGGCGCCCCCGTCGAGCGTGATCCATTTTTTGATGAGCGGCATGCCTGTCCTCAGATACCGTGCGATAAACCAAATGGTCGTAACATTCTGCACGATGACGCCGACGTCGGCGGGCAGACCGCCTTCCGGAACGATACGACCATTAATTAAACGAATTAGCACTTTTTCCGCTCCTGTCGGGTAAGAGGTCGGCAGAACTTTTATCTCGACACTGCCGCGACCTTCATGTTTTGCGCGTTTGGCGGCTTTTTTCAGTGCGGAGGCGGCGTCTTTTTTATTGTCTTCGATTCCGAATACAACATGTTCGATGTCGCACCAGAATGCTGTTGCAAGTGCTCCGGCGACGCACTCATAGGCGTTTTCCAAACATATACGATTATCTGTCGTGATGTAAGGTTCGCACTCCGCCGCATTGACGATGAGCGTATCGACTTTTTTGTCGGGCGGGGGATTGAGCTTGACATGCGTCGGGAAAGCGGCGCCACCGAGTCCGACGAGACCGGATGCGCGGACTGCCTCGATAAAACTTGCGTGATCCGTGACGACGGGCTTCTCCACGAGTTCAGAGACCGTATCTTTGCCGTCTGAGACGATGGTCACATACTGCGCGCGACTTCCGTCACTCAAAATTTGTTGTTGGACCGATTCGACTTCGCCGGAGATGCTCGCATGGACCGGCACACTCCACGCGCCGAGCGGTTTTCCGAGGGGGTCTCCGATGTCAACGTGGTCACCCTTTTTCACGATTGATTCGCAGCCGGGACCAACTTGCATGTCAAGAGGGATTGTTACACGGGAAAAACCGGAGAGCTGCTTGATCGCGAGATCGGCTGTTCCCTTCTTGTCGGCGGGGTGGATCGCCTGTGACAAGCCAAGCCATTTCATCTTCATACATTACCCTTTGCTTTTTTGGAGATAGGAGATGCACGCGGAAAGCATGATAATTAAGATTACTCTCCCATCGGTTCCATGATATGTATCTTATCCAGTTTAACGCTTGGAATCGCATTCTTCAATGGTCAACGAAGAGGATTGCTGTGATAGAATCTCTCTTGATCAGTCAATGAACGGAGTTTCCATGCGCTCAAAAAAACAAGTCAACTTGCTTGAAGGTCGAATTCTGCCGACTATTGTAAGGCTTGCGATGCCGATTATGGCGGGCTCTTTTGTGGGGCTCGCATATACGCTGACCGATATGTTCTGGGTCGCTGGATTAGGCGACCGCGCCGTCGCCGCCGTCGGGTCGTGCGGGACACTGCTCTGGCTCATAGACAACTTGTTTTCGATCCCGCGCGTGGGAGGACAAGTGCTTGTCGGACAATCGCTCGGCGCCGGCGAGCAGGGTGAGGCGAGGATGTGGACGCGGGCTGCGCTGCGCCTCGGGTATGCCATGGCGTTCGCGGCGACGATTCTGTTCGTCTCGATGTCGGGTGTTCTCACTTCGATTTTTCAGTTCAATGAAGCCGATACGATCGCTCGGATGGAGACGTATCTGCGCATTGTAAGTCTCGGTCTCATACCGAAGGTCGGTGTCAGGCTCTACAGTGCCGTTCTTACGGCGTCGGGAAACAGTTTCACACCTTTTGTCATCTATGTAACAGGGTTGGTGACCAATATGGCGCTTGACCCGCTATTTATTCTCGTCTTCAAGTGGGATGTCGCCGGCGCCGCGATTGCGACTTTGGTCGCCGAGGTCATCGCGTTCGTACTCATGTTGGTGGCAGTCAAGCGGCATGAACTGTTTTCGAATTTGCGCCTTTTCCGTGAGCGCTTGAATCTTCAGCTCTTGAAGCCTATTGCGAAACTTGGGGCGCCGATCTCCGTTCAAGGGGCGATGCACGCCTCAGTGACAATCCTGATCTCTCGCCAAATTGTCCGGTTCGGCGATCTTGCCGTGGCGGCTCAGCGGCTCGGGGCGCAGATCGAAAGTATTTCGTGGATGACGGCCGACGGTTTCAGCGTCGCGGTCAATGCTTTTATGGCGCAGAATTTCGGCGCTCGTTTATTTGATCGCACAGGGAAAGGGTATCGCGTCGGTTTTTATCTTATCTTCTCGATCTGTACCGTGACTACGCTCATTCTCTATTTTCTCGGTGGACCGATCATGGGTCTCTTCTTCTCCGATCCGGTGTCGATTGTCCACGGTCGCGACTATCTGCAAGTTCTTTCCGCCTCGCAGTTGCTCCAAGGGCTGACCTTGCTGACAAGCTCCGCTTTTTCCGCGCTCGGTCAATCCTTTATCCCCTCAATCGTCATGACGAGTTTCATGATGTTGCGTCTTCCTATCGGGGCTGCGCTCTCTGCCACGTCGCTCGGCGTCAAAGGCATCTGGTGGTCTTTTTCCATCACGACGAACGTTGCCGGATTAATTCTCATCGCAATTTTTCCGTTCTTCATGCGTCGTTTGCGACGAAAGGAGGATATATTCCGGCGAGGACAGCATCAGTAATACTCATCGGTGCCGCGACCTCACTGTCGTTCATTTTTTTGTCCGTTTTATTTCGCTTATCTCGCTTGTATCAGCACCTCCGGAAGTAGCGGTAATATTGCGCTATCCGAAGTCTTGTGCATATTTTCGTGTTGCATTCTAGACGTACAGTGTTTAGAATAAGGATAACTATTTTAATGCCTCTAGAGCATTTGTAACACCTTTTGGGGCAATAGAAAGAGGTGCAGATTATGAGTACATACAAAGTCGCTGTGTTTACAGGAGAGAAAACGATTGAATTCAAAGAACTGGAATTGAAAAAGCCTCTCGGTACGCAGGCTCTTGTCAAAATTGACAGTTGTGCGCTCTGTACGCTGGAACAGAGAGTGTACAACGGTGTTATGCGTTACTACCCCTTTGCCGGTGGTCATGAGTTTGCAGGCACTGTATGCGAGATCGGCGATAAAGTGGTTCATCTCAAACCGGGTGATCATGTGACCGCACGCATTTTGACGAACTGCGGTTCCTGCTATTATTGCCGCAACGGTCACGAGAACCAATGTGTTATTTCCTTCCAGGCATCACTGCATGAAGGGATTAACGGTCCCGGAGGGCTGTCGGAATATATCCTTATAGAAGAGTCGCTTCTCTACAAAATGGCGGACGACATTAACCTCTCTTACGCCGCACTGACGGAACCGCTCGCCTGTTGCGTGCACAGTATTTCTCAGGGGAATATTGAATTGGGCGATGATGTCGCCGTAATCGGCGTGGGCATTATGGGCGCTTTCCACATAAAACTGGCGAAACTTCGCGGAGCCAGAGTCATTGCCATCGAGCTTGATCCGGAACGCTTGGAAATCGCGAAGGAGATGGGTGCCGATGTGCTCGTCGACGCAGGGAAATGCAATGCGGTCGAGAAAGTAATCGAATTGACGGAAGGACGTGGAGCAAACGTAGTTTTCTGTACGGTCGCTAATCCGCAGTCAGCGGCGGAAGCAATCGACATGGCAGGCAAGCTGGGGAGAGTTGTGCTTTACTCCTCATTTCATCCTAAACTCCCCATCGAGCTTGATGTCAATCACGTTCATTATTCCGAGATGATTATCACAGGTTCCGTAAACCCCAAGATCAAAGATTTTTATGTAGCTTCCAAGCTGCTGTCTACCGGAATTGTGAACCCTGCCCGTCTCATTTCTGAGGAGGTGCCGTTTGAGAATATTGATTACGCCCTCCAACGCGCAATAGATCCTAAAACGTATCGGGTTATCGTCAAAATATAGGTCGGAATGTAACAACAGTGCCTTTTGACACTGGGATAGGTGCGAAAGGGAAGAAAATGGCAAACAACCGTGGAAAGCTTGGGCTTCTCCATAGCTCAACGATGATCATCGGCGGGATGTTCGGGAGCGCCATCTTCTCCCTTTCCGGGGTAACCATCATGAACGCCGGTCCCGCTTCCATCCTCTCATGGATCATCGCGGGGGTTGTCTTGTTTTTCTACGGATTGCTCAACGCGGAATTGTCGACCGTTTTTCCTCGTTCGGGCGGTGTTTTTGTCTTCCCCTCGAAAACACTCGGGAAGACGCCCGAGCAAGGGCGTTTATGGGGATGGATTGCGAGCTGGGGTTATTTGAGCGGCGCATGGGTCGGGGCGTCTTTTGCAGCTGTTTATGTCGGTTCATATCTAAGTCAGGCTTTTCCCGCGCTTTCGAATTTACGCGTTCCTTTAGCTCTTTTGTCCATTTTTCTCTGTGGCTTTTTGAATGCATTTAATATTTCCGTTGCGGGACGGGTCAGTGCCATTCTGACCAGTTCACTGATCTTGACAATGCTCGTTTATGTCGGTGTTAGTTTTTTTGGCGGGGCGTGGGATAGTTCCCTCCTTCATCCTTTTTTCACACAGGGGAGACAAGGACCTTTCGGTTTCATCCTTTCGGTTCCTATCGCGATGGTCGCGTACGGTTCCATTGTATCCGCGGCCTTCATGGTCGGTGAAATTAAGAATCCGAATAAAACAATCCCGCGCGCCATGATGATTGCCATGAGTGTAGTGATGTCACTGTACTTTCTGATTCTGCTCGCTACCCTCGGATTAGTAAGTGCCGATTTTCTGAGAAGTGATCCCAACATGGCAATGATTCCGCTCTATGCCGCCGCCCGCACAAAGCTGATGAATCTTCCCTGGTTGCCAATGCTGCTTTCGCTGGCGGCAACGATCGCACTTCTCTCCAACATGATGGTTCTGACGGCGCTTGCGGCTCGCGTCGTGCAGGCTGCCGCTCTTTCCGGAATCCTACCGCGAGCTCTGGGAAAAAACAATAGAAGAACAGGTGCGCCGCTGAGAGCAGTCGTTCTCGTGACGCTATGCTTTGCCGCGTTAGCTGCCTTCCCGGACGTTACATTATTCGCGATCAACTTGAGCGCGATGTGCAATGCGATCGTTGTCTCGATCATTTGTATCACTGTTATCAAGGCGAGGACGAAATTCCCGGGGCAGGCAGCTTTTAACGCTCCAGGCGGTAAAATCACACCGGTCGTCATGATGATTATTTTATTATCTTGTTATGTTCCGCAATTTTTTATAGGCGGATGGTATATTTGGGTCTTTACGGCATCTTATATGCTTTGCGGGGTGCTGATCTTTTTTTCGAGTGCAAAAGAAAGACGCAAAGCTGAAACAGAAACGATGGAATCTTTGCTTGAATAAGGAGACGTCCGCAATGGATTATTTAGAACTGACACAAGTATCTCATACACCTTCTTGTCTTGCGTTGGGCAGGTTTGACGGTCTGCATCGCGGGCATAAGGCGGTGATCGATCTTCTGACCGGGACGGCGTCTTCGCGCGGTCTCAGGTCCGTGCTGCTCAGCTTCAATTATGACAATGCGTTGAACAGCTCAAAATGTATGACGTCTGAGCTGGAAAAGCGCCTCCTTCTTGAGAAAAGCGAACTCGATCTCATGGTGTCTATCGATCTGGAAAGCTTCGATGACGCGACCCTCGTCCGCTTTGCCGTTGAAAAGCTCGGTGCCGAAGTGATTGTTGCAGGCGCCTGTGACAAGCGGCTTCCGCTGTTTAGGGAGATGAGCTCGCTTCTCGGGTGTGAACTTATGCTGTGCGACATCGTCAGCTACGACGGAGAGCCTGTCACTTGTGAGCGCGCTTCGGAATTGCTGGATGCCTGTGAGTTTAAAAACCTGCGGGCAATGCTTGGTCACCCTTATATCATCTACGGTGAAGTCGTTTACGGTAAACAGCTAGGACGAACGGTCGGAATGCCTACGGCGAACATCAGTTTTGTACCGAATAAGCATTTGCCCCCCGACGGTGTTTACGGCGCCATTTCAATGGTCGACGGAAACTTATACCGCAGCATGGCCAATATCGGACGCCGTCCATCCGTCGACGATTTTGAGTATCTCACCGTAGAAAATTTTCTTCTCGATTTTTCCGGCAATCTTTACGGTCAGTATCTTAGAATGGATCTGCAGGAAAAAGTGCGCGGCGTTGTGCGGTTTGATTCTTTGGAAGAAGTACGCGAGCAAGTCGAAAAAGATCTGGACTTCGTGCGCCGGACACTGGAAGAGAGTTTCTTTGAATATGCATCGAGAGTAAATGTACCTGACGAGACAAAGGATTAAATGTTTTGCTATGAGAGATGCGGAAGATTTGACACACGTAGATGTACCGCTTTACGCGCGAGTTGCTTACGCTTACTATTTGGGCGGTCTCACGCAAGGTGAAATAGCAAAAAGAATGAGGACATCGAGGCAGAGAATCAACAGGATTCTGGCTAAGTGTCTCAGTCTTGGAATCGTGGAAATACACATCCACGGTGAATCGTCCATGTTTTTAGAGCAGGAAACGTTACTTGCAAACAAATATAATCTGAGGGCTGTCAGACTGGTTGAAGAGACTCAGGATGAACAAGAATTTTTCGTATCCATCGGTCGGGCGACCGCACGCTTTATGGCAGAAACACTTCAAAGCGGTGATGTGATCGGTTTTTCACGCGGGCGAACGCTGTCTGCTATGCTTGATCACTTGGAACGTCTCGAGCTCGACAATTTGACTGCGACACAGCTTATGGGAGGCTGGAACCATCAAGCCGGCGGTATTGGAGGGGATAATATCGTGATGCGTTTCAGTGAAGTTATTCCCTCAAAAGTTAATATGCTTTATGCCCCGGTCTTGGTTAATGATGAGGAATTACGCCGTGGCATTATGCGCGAGCCATATTTCCTGAGGTCGTATGAAGTTCTTCAGTCTTGTACTGTCGCGATGCTGGGTATCGCGGAGATTAAGAACCTTAGTTTTCCTCAGATTAAACATATTCGCCCGTATGTCCCGCCGGAAGCCGTGGGAGAAATCTGCACCCGCCTTTTTGACAAGGACGGAAAGATTCTTAAAACAAAAATTGACGACCGAACACTGGCGATTGCACCGGAAGACCTGTGCAAAATACCGTTGCGTGTGGGGGTCGCGGGGATGACGTACAAGACTGAGGCGATTCTCGGCGCACTGCGAGGACAGCTCATCAATGCGCTGATTACAGATACTGCCGTTGCGGCAAAACTACTTGAAGCCTAGAATCGATGCTCTTCTCTTAGAAAAGCACGTAGTATTGGAGGATAAATTTATGGGTACAACTCACCGAATGAATCACATTTTCCGCGCCGACAAAAGAACCTTCATCCTTGCGATGGATCACGGATCTAATTTCAACGTACTCCCTGCGTTGAAAGACCCGGGGAAAGTGATCCGCGCATGCGCATCGGCAGGGGCGGACGCTTTTCTGTCCACGATCGGTATGCTCGACAAGTTTGCGGATTGTTTTCTCGGGAAAGGCGTCATTCTGCGCATCGATGGCGGCGTTTCTTTTCTCGGTGCAAATGACAAACCGCTACAAACAGTGGTGACGCCTGAACAGGCGCTTGCGATGGGAGCGGACGCGATCATTACCATGTGCTTCCCCGGTTCGCGCTTTGAGAACGAGACGCTTTCTTCTCTGGCGCGCAATATTCAGCAAGCTCACCGTTGGGGTATGCCGGTAGTCGCTGAGGCGCTTCCGCGCGGTTTTGAAAAATCTGAAGATTACCGTACGCCTGCGAATATTACATTTGCATGCCGTCAAGCTGTTGAGCTAGGTGCGGATATCATCAAGACCGAGTACACAGGCAGTATCGAGAGCATGCGCGAGCTTGTGGAAAGCGTATACGCGCCTGTTGTCATTTTAGGCGGAGCGAAGAAAGTTCCTGAGCGTCAATTGATGCAGGAGATTCGCGATGCACTCGACGCGGGTGCGGCAGGCGTTGCAATGGGTCGCAATATCTGGGGACATCCTGATCCCGCGAAGTACACCGCGGCGATCGCGAAACTGATCCATGAGGACGCCTCCGTTGATCAGGCTATGAAGGAGCTTGAGTAAGGAGAGCTTCACGCGCACGTCAAACCGATGACGCGCCATAATAAAGGAAGGAGTCTTGCCGGATCATACGGCAAGGCTCCTGCATGCAAATCTTATGACGTGTGCCCCATCATCCAGAGCGCGATCTTGTTCATATCGATGTCTTCTCTTGCCATTTCTCCCAAAATCTTTCCCTTGTAAATGACACCGATTCGGTCGCTCAAAGTTAAGATCTCATCAAGTTCCGTTGAGATAAGGAGTACGGCGCAACCATTATTTCTGGCATCCATAATCTGGTGGTGAATGTAGTCGAGCGCTCCGATATCAACACCGCGCGTTGGATGAACAGCTAACAGCAGGTCAGGCTTTTTCTCAAGTTCACGGGCGACGAGAAGTTTCTGCTGATTGCCGCCCGAAAGTGAACGCAGAAGGGCTCGGGGACCGCCCGCCTTGATACCATACTTCTCGATTAGCTTCTCCGAATAATCCGTCAGCTTTTTCCAGTTCAGAATCCGCATGGATTTAAACTTGCTGTCGCTTACATTATGGAGTATCAAGTTTTCCGTGACATCCATGCTCATCATGGTCCCCATTTTCTGACGGTCTTCAGGGATATGCGCGATGTTATGATTCAGAACATCGCATGGAGCGCATCTGGGCGCGAGTGTCTCACCTTGGATAATAATCTGCCCGCTGATGCGCGGAAGCAGTGCCGCAATGCCCTTGATCAGTTCACTTTGCCCGTTTCCGTCGACACCGGCGATGCCGTAAATCTCTCCTCGATGCACTTTCAGGGAGAGATCATCAACGGAGAGCGCACCGGATAGGGATTTCATTTTCAGGTTTTTCACTTCCAACACAACGCATTTGTCATCGTGTTGGACGCGATCTAAGTGCATATCGAGTTTTCGACCGATCATCATCAAGGCGAGTTCCGACGGTGTCGTGTCGCATGTATTGACCGTGCCGATCACTTTTCCCGCACGGAGAACAGTGACCCGGTCACTGATTTCCATTACTTCTTTTAATTTATGTGAGATAAAGATAACTGACTTATCGTTTTTTCTTAGTTGATCGATGATGAGAAACAGCTCATCTGTCTCTGTTGGAGTGAGAACCGCCGTAGGCTCGTCAAGAATCAGCAGTTCTGAGTCATTGTAGACGGCCTTTAAGATCTCGACTCGTTGCTGTTGCCCGACGGTCAAATTGCTGATCAGGTCGTCAGGGTTAACTTCCAGAGAATACTTTTCCGAGATTTCACGGATTTTTTGTGAAATCTCCGCCCTGTTCAGGATGAAAGATTTTTGCTCGATGCTGAGCATCAGCATGACATTTTCCACGACGGTCAGTGTGGGCACCAGCATAAAATGCTGGTGCACCATACCGAGTCCGTAATGAATCGCGTCTTTGGGAGAACGAATGGAAACTTCCTCGCCGTTAATAATAATTGTTCCGGCATTCGGTTCAAGCAGTCCATAGAGAACATTCATCAAGGTGCTTTTACCCGCTCCATTCTCACCGAGAAGGGCGTGGACTTCTCCGACTTTCACGCAAAGATCCAGCTGGTCGTTTGCTACAAGGTCACCGAATTTTTTAGTGATTCCTCTCAATTCAAGTCGAGGAGCTGCCTGAGTTTCCTGCATGTCAATCTCTCCCAAAGTTCTTGATTTGTTTTGCTTCGTCAAAGTGGAAGACGCTTATTTGTTCTCGTAATATTCCTTGTATTCCTCGTAGAGATCCTCTGTGCAGATGACACCGTCTTTAATATCCTTAATGAGTTTCGCCATCTTGTCTTTGACTTCCTGCGGAATCTTGTCTTCCAGCTGACCGTAACCCGTCATGACGACGGCATCTTCGCGGATGCCGAACGGGTAAACGATGCCTTCGAATGTACCTTCGTACACCATCTTCGCCGCGGTGTATGTCGCAATATCATTCAACACCATGACGCTGGACAATACCGTGTCGGGCGCCTGGGGAGCGAAGTCCGCGGAGGTTGCGACGTTATAGATGCCGCGCTCTTGGCACGCGGTAATAGCTCCGATGGAACCTTTATCGGCTGTTTGACTGAGGATATCGCATCCGGCGTCGAGGAGGGCGAGCGCTGCTTCCTTGACCTTGGCAGCATCGACATTGCCTGTGTAGACGTTGACGACCTCAGCGTCGGGATTGACGTATTTAGCGCCTACGATGGTACCGTTCAACACGGCGATGAGAGGCGGGATCTCAGAGCCTGAGACCATCGCGATCTTGTTGTTCTTTGTCATCAGTCCGCAGAGCGCTCCGACGAGGAATCCTACGTCTTGAGAGCTAGGTCTGAGAGAGGCGAGGTTTGTCCCGTTTCCTTTAGGTGCGCTTGTGACGGCAAACTTAATATCGGGATACTCTTCGGCGATTTGGCTGGCAGTCTCAAAGAACTGGTTGCCGTGACCAATAATGAGGTTGTAACCTTCTTCCGCATAGCCTCTGAAGATCGTATCGTAATCGGCGGGTTCTGCCAAGTCTCTGTAAGCGACAGGGACATCGTATTCTTCTCCGAAACGTTTTACTCCTTCATAGGCGGGACCTGAGAATCCAATATCGGTGATTGGTCCCGGCAGGACAATAGCGATCTTGAAGTCTTTCGGCGGGTCAGGTTGCGATTTTTCGGGATCTGACACGTCAGGTTTAGACGCTTCAGTTTTATCCGGTCCTTCCGTTTTATCCGGAGTAGCCGGTTTGCAGGCGGACAAAACGAGCGCGATCGTCAGCAATAAGAGAACGATCATGGTGAGCACTTTTTTCATTGTATGTTTCCTCCTTTTTCTAAGTTGAAAGCGCACACGGATTGTTTTGTGTTGCGCAACATACACTATTTGCTTTTGCGATAAGGTTTCGCAAGACTTGACGGTTGCCGCGATTTGCGCGCAAACAGGACAAGCGCGATAACGGTCATGGCGTATGGGATCATCAGGGCAAACTGATAAGGGATACTGCCTGTTACTTGCAAGCGGAACTGCAAAGCATCGCCTGCACCGAATAACGCAACGGCAGCCAAGATCCCGATCGGCGTATATTTGCCGAAAGAAACTGTGGTCATGGCGATATACCCGCGTCCGCCCGTCATGTTGTCAAGGAACATATTGTTGATTCCAAGCGCCAAGAACGCACCGCCAAAACCGATGAGCAGCGTTCCGATGATACATGCGATATAGCGAATGCGTATGACATCCAGCCCGACCGATTCGACGGCTAGGGGATACTCGCCGACGGCTCTAATTTTCAGTCCGATACGCGTATGTTTTAACAGTAACGCCGTCAAAGGTATCAGCAAAAAGCCTAGGTAAACAGGGATTGAGTAACCGAGCGGCTTAAAGGTAAATTCAGGCAGTATTTGCTGGCTACTAGTGTCCTGAGGGAATAAGCTGCGGTTCAACAAAGTTGTTAGCCCGAGCGCGAGAGAGTTGAAGGACAGTCCCATGATAATCTGATCGACATGAAATCTTTGTACGATGAACGTGTAGAAAAAGCCGACGATTCCGGTGATGATCGTCGCGACGATCATGCCTGCCCAAACGTTCTGGGTAATAGAAGTTACATAGGCGGCGATAAATCCTGAAAGTAACATGAAACCTTCGCCTGCCATATTCATAATGCCGGAACTCTGGATAAAAAGAGTTCCGAAAGCGACGAACAACAAGGGGGTTGACTGCCTGATGGTGGAGGCGAGAATACCCGTAACCCAGCCCCAATTCATGATAACGCCTCCTTATTCGCTACATCGCGGACGGATTTCTTTTTTCTCCGTTCCCGGAAAAGTTCGGGGAGGGTTGTCGTCAGCTTCATGAGCACGGTAATGATGACAACTCCCTGAACGATATCGACGAGTTCCGCCGGCACATTCGTAAACATCTGAACGGAGTTTGCCCCGCTTTTCAGTGACCCGAAAAGGAACGAGGTGAAGAGCATTCCGACGGGGCTCTGTCCTGCCAGAAGGGCGGCGGCGATTCCGTTGAACCCATACCCTACAGAAAAATTCTCAAATAATCGGTGCTGTACGCCCAAAATTTCCAGTGAGCCTGCCAGTCCCGCGAACCCGCCGCCGATTAGCAGAACAATGAACATGTTTTTGCGTACGTTGAACCCCGCGTATTCCGCGCATTGCCTGTTCTGACCAACGACGCGGATTCGGTAGCCACTTGGAATGTATTTATAAAAAAACCAGAAAACCACTAGACAAAACAGCGCGATGAGGACGCCGATATGCAGCCGCGTTCCCTTGACTAAAATAGGAAGCATGGCTGACGTCGATATTTTGGGGGAGAAGGGGTAGGTCTGCGTCTTATCTTTCATCGGACCGGTGACCAGATAGCTGACAAACTGGATGGCGATGTAATTAAACATAATAGACGTAATAATCTCGTTAACGTTGAAGCGAGATTTCAAAAAGCCGAGCAACCCTCCCCACAACGCGCCTGCAAAAAACCCTCCAATAATTGAAAAAGGAATCAAAATCCATGCGGGCAAATGTCCGAAATATACTCCGATTGCCGTGGAACAAGCAGCGCCCATGTACAGCTGACCTTCAGCGCCGATATTGATTAATCCGCATTTTGAAGCAAAAGTGAAACTCAGTCCTGTAAGGAGTAATGTCGACGACTTGAGAAGACTTTCACTGATCTTCTTAACACCTCCCAGCGCCCCTTTAATGAGAACGCCATAAACATGGAGTGCGTCGGATCCCGTTACCCAAATAATGATGGCTCCAATCAGCAACGCGAAGGCGAACGAAAATAAAGCCGATGCGATTGATGCCACATTTTTCTTCCACCGTGTATTTACGATCATGACCACCAGCTCTCCGTATCATGAAGTCTCTCCAACAGAGAGGAGCGTTTTCTAACTGATGTTACAAATGATTGCAGTGCATGACATTCGTTGTCTACTATTGTACCATTGTACAAACTAAATATCATTAAAAGTCAAAAGAATTATCCAAAATCATGCATTTATATTATGTATTTGCAAAATATCCTTCATTGTAAATGGCACATGGCGCAATCTGGCGGGATGAATGGCGGGAGTGAGACATTTATGGTCTGAATCTTTCTTTGTCTTTTCTTCGTCCGCTTTTTCTTCGTCTGACCGCTGAAGCGCTTTAGTTGATCGCTTGCGCCATAACGGTTTTATATGCTATTATGTCGTGCGCACGTTATAAAAGGGAGGTTGCCGAATGAAAGTCGCGCAGATTATTTTTATCGTGTTAGATATTATTGCATGTATCGGTCTTATTGTGACCGTCATGTTGCAGGAAAGTAAATCAAAGGGACTCGGCGTTTTGGCGGGTGAGTCCGGATCGGATACGTTCTATGGCAAGTCGAAAGGGCGCAGCAAAGAAGCTGTCTTGAGAATGCTGACGAGTATTTTCGCCGGTTCATTTGCCGTGATTACAATGGTGCTCTACCTGTTAACCGGTCGCGGCTAGAACGGGAAACATCGGAATGACGATCGAAAGGAGAGCCAAGAGGCTCTTTTTTTCGTTGAAGTATGCAACATCATAGGATGAGCTGTCGGTTTGCGCGCTATAAGAGAGATTGTCAGTTGGAAATGCGTATTGAACAGAAGAGTTCTGAAAGCACGGGAGGAAAATGTGATTCGCATCGCCTTGGCATCATTGGGATGCAAGACAAACCAATATGAAACGGATGCATTGGCGGAGTGGTTTCGGAGGCACGGCTTTTCCGTTGTGGACGACCGGGATAAGGCGGAGGTTTATGTGCTCAATACATGCACCGTCACGGCTGAAGCCGAGCGGAAAGCGCGCCAACTGTTCAGACGCTACAGGAGGCTCAATGAACAAGCGTTGATCGTCGCCTGCGGATGTTATGCGCAACGTGTCGATCTGTCCGCCATAGCGGATATTGCCGTTGGCACTTTCGGTCGATCGGAGATTCCCGCACTTATTCTTGATGCGCTGATTAAGAGGGGTTTACTATCTGACGACCGGTTCACAGCTGACATGGGGGATATCGCCGAACGTACTGAGGTTCCAAGTGTACCGGGAAAAGTCATTCCTTATGAGGAACTGCCCGCTCCCGCCGTCCCGAACGAGACGCGCGCATTTTTAAAAGTGCAGGACGGATGTGATCATCGCTGTGCTTATTGCGCTATATCTCTTGCGCGCGGACCGTCGAGAAGCCGCGCTCTACCAAGTATTCTCAAAGAAGCGCAGGAGCTTGTTGCGCGCGGGTTCTCGGAATTCGTGCTCACGGGGACGAATCTCAATCTGTACGGAGCGGATTTTCATCGGCGGACTGGTGCCGACCGCGATGGTGAGCTTGCTTCACCGGCGTTCTCGGGGTTGCCCGTCAAGCCGGAGGCGGCGCGCGATTTGGCAGATGTCATCCTCGCGCTTGATCGAGTAGAGGGGATACGAAGGTTGCGTCTCGGATCGCTTGAAGCGGGGCTGATGACGAAAGAATTCATCGACAAGATCGCCGACGTTGAGAGTCTTTGTCCATCTTTTCATCTCTCTTTGCAAAGCGGATCCGATCGTATTTTGCATGCGATGAGGCGGCGCGATACACGTGATTCCTATCGCGGCGCCGTTGCGCGGATTCGGACTGCTTTTCCGAGCGCCGGCATTACGACAGACCTGATCGTCGGTTTTCCCGGTGAGACTCGGGATGATTTTGAAGAGACGCTCTTCTTTTGCGATGAGATCGGTTTTTTGCGTATCCATGTATTTCGATTTTCTTCTCGCCCCGGAACGCTTGCGCACAAGATGCCGCACCAAGTGCCGAGTACGGTCGTTGCTGAACGATCGGAGATTCTGCGAGCGAAAGCCGCACATCTTGCCGAAATTGCGATCCGTGAACGTTTGGGACAAACACGCGATGTGCTGATCGAAACATTCGACGAACGCGGTCGGATGGAAGGCTATACGCCCGAATACATTTTTGTCAAGGGGCATAGTCGTCGGGCGGATCGGTTACGGGGAGCGTCCAGCGTTGAGTTGCCCGAACAAGGTTCCATCGTTCCGATGCGCATTGTAGGCATTGAAGAACAAACGGCGATTGCCGAGATCATTTGAGTGTGCTTTGAGTGAGATTGAGCGCGGATTGTAATCCCCTAACTACTACTATAAGGTGCTTTGGAATGGTAAACTGAGTATTGGAGGTGCCTATGGTCGAACAAGATACAAATCGTTTTGAAATTGGTAGCGAGAAGCGTCTGGCAGCTCATCAGATTATGGCGGAAGTCATCGTCGCAATGGAAGAAAAGGGTTATGACCCGATCAATCAGTTGGTTGGTTATTTAATTTCGGGCGATCCGACGTACATCACGAGTCATCTCGGAGCACGCGGAGTGATTCGCCGTATGGAGCGCGACGAACTGCTCGAAGTTATTCTGCGAGATTACATCGAACGGCTCTAGCTCCGTGAAAAAGCGAGTGCTCGGAATTGATTACGGGACGAGGAGAGTGGGTATCGCCATAAGCGACCCGCTTCGCCTTATCGCTCGTCGTTTGGAAACGGTGACGCGCAGTCGTGATGACGCGCCGGGACCTGTTGATCATATCGCGTCGCTTTGTCGGGAACACGACGTCGATACGATCGTCGTCGGCTTGCCTCTTAGAACGGACGGAAGAGAATCTCCGATTGCCGAAGAGGCGGTTTCATTCGCAGATGCTTTGCGGCAAAGAACGGGCTTAACAGTTGAGATGTATGATGAGCGTTATACGTCGCAACTTGCCGGTCGCGTGATGGTGGAGACGGGTGCGGGGAAACGCGGCAAAAAGCGCGACAAGGAACTCGTCGATCGACTCGCCGCCGAGATTCTTTTGCAGGGATGGCTCGATATGCAGAGGGGCGGTTTTTTCGGTCAATGACCGCCGTATTGCGTCGTGATCGGCGGATAACGCGCGGATAACGTGCTATAATGCGTTCGTTCATCTTCCTTAAGTGCATTTGTCGCACGAGAAAAGGGAATTGAACTTTCGTAATAAACAATCCTTGAGGAGGATAGTGAGAATGACATTGATACAGTTTATGTATGCTGCGGCAGATGACGATTGTTGCTGTTGTGAGCCGGAATGCTGTGAGGGAGACGGCGAATTTTTTGATGAAGATGATTTTGTCGTCTTGACCGATACGGAAACCGGTGAAGAGTACTCTTTCATCCTAGTCGATAATTTTGACTTCGAGGACGCGACTTACTGTGTCTTGATCGAACCGGATGATATTGATGAAGAGGAAGTCAGTCTGTTTTTTATGAAACTCGTCGAATCCGATGACGGCGAGGAGGTGCTGGTCGGTCTCGATGAGGATGAAGACGATCGCGTTTTTGCCGCATACGAAAAGTATATGGACGAACAAGATGAGTCGGAGTTCGAGGAAAACTGATCGTTATAATAGAGGTCGCGCGCCTCAACGCACGTCTCGTGATCGCGCCGAGGATCAGGTCTTGGCGATTCTTGTAGACGAGCGCAATGGTCGTGAGTATTACGTCTCAATTATCGACGTTTTTACTCTCGACGGCACGACGTATTCCGTCATGTACAACTATGAGCCTGATGACGGTTCAAGGTCTGACCCGGAGATCGTCATTATGCGCTCATGGCGCGACAAAACCGGTGAACAGGCGTTTGCGTCGATCACAAACAAAAAAGAACTCGATCGGGTCTTCGATTTCTTCTTTGAGCGTTATACCGATTCGATCATTCGTTCATAGGCCGTTTCCTGTATCAGGCTTGCTTGAGGGAAAGGTATGCACATGACAGATATAAACGTTCGGAATGACGCACAGACAAATCAGGAATATCAACGTCGGGAAATCCTTCCGAATGAGCGGGAAAGGCGCGTCAGAGTGCGTACATTTGTCATCCCGCTCTTATTTATGTTCATTCATACAGCTGTAATGATCGTGTGCATGTTTGTGCGTATTTTTGTGCACGTATTATCTGTTGATCGTGCGACAGCGGCAATGTTTTTAGACAAATTGAGGGATCCGGCTTTTTATTCGGAACTCATGATTGAGGTCAATGTGCAGACGTATGCTTCTTTCTTTTCAATGCTTCTGCTCATCCCTATTTATCTGTTGTACGTTTATTGGAGGAAGAGAAAGAATATTCAAGTTCTCAATCGTGCGCGTATTTCTTTTGCGCACGTTGCCAGTGCCTTTGCGATTGTCCTCGGTTCAATCGGATTAACACAGATTTGGATGTCTATTCTGTCGCAACTCGACCCGTCCTCGGCACTTGGGATTAAATTTCAAGAGTATATGGAGCTGATGAAACACTTCGAACCTTCCGAGGGGTGGATGTTGGTACTTGAAATCGCGACAACAGTCATCCTCGTGCCGATCGGTGAGGAGCTGCTTTTCCGCGGGATTATACAGGACGAGATGCGGCGAGCGTTTCCTCCGGCTTTTGCAGTCGTGGCGACATCGTTGATTTTCGCTATTTTCCACGGCAATTTTATCCAAGGGTCGTATGTGTTTTTTGTCGGACTCGCTCTATCCCTTGCGTATCATCTGACGAACAATTTCTATATTCCGATCAGTATGCACATCGTCTTTAATTTGGTCGGTTCGGGCGCATTTTCAAGGTTGGTCGGTTTGACAGAGCGAGGCGAGACAATCCTTATGTATATCTTATATGCATCGATTCCGTTAATGATCGTCGGGTTCTTCTGTTTGCGCTACCTGCGAAATAAGCGTTCTGAGGTGCAATACGAATGATACGGCATCCGCGAGGAATTCCTTCGAGCTTGAGAAGGCGAACGCTCATCGTCGCCACGATTGTGTTGCTCGTCGTCATCTCTCTTGCGTTAACGATTGTTTGGAATGCGACGGGAAAGAGGACGAGACGAGCGGCAAAGATTGTCCGTTTGAGCGATGCGTCAACTGGACGCCAACCGATTAGCGGGGTGGGGTGCAATCTGATCGGTTTGCCCGCGACAAACCTGATCAGTAGCGGGTCATTCAGTCCCGAGTTCATTCACGCACATTATTTTGCGAGCGGCGGATCATTCGAGGAGTTCAACGTCAAAGTTTCAGAAACATTGGACAATGTCCCGCAAGCGGATGGGTACTTTAGCGGATCGTCCTTCGTCTTGTTTCGTGAATCTCAAAACGAAATGAGAGAATTACTGAGCGGATCAATTACGGGGTATGAGGCGGGGCAGGTCTCAGGCATGAGAGTGATCGAACCTTCTGACCCGATCCCCGACGGAGTCAAGTGGAACGCCTTTGCGGAACTGAAAGATTTAACTGTCGCCTGTGGCACGGAGGGATCCGTTCTGAGGATGCCGCGTGACGGCGTCCCGGAATGTCGCGACATCGGCTTTCAAGTCGATCTCGTCGCGATTTCTGCCGGTCCGAGCGGCTTTTTGGCAGGCGATTCGACCGGTCATTTCTATACTTCCTCCGACGGGATCGTATGGCAAAGGATGCCCGTTCGCGCGACGGAGGCTGTCCGAACGATTGAATACATCCCGTTGCCTGATTTTGAGAACGGTTTTTTCCTTGCCTCGGCAGCGGCGGGAGAGGTGTATTTCGGACATTTAACCGGTCTTGAGCCCTTGCAGGGTATTGCCGACAATACCATCACGCGTTTTGTGACGACAGATGACGGTGTCGTGTTTGCTTTGGGTTTGGAAGGTCACGTCTTCTCATCGGCTAATGGCGTCAACTGGGAGCTTGAAGAGGAGCTTTCAAGTGACGGAGGCTGGCTCGGCGGAGATGCGGCGGGAGGTATTGCTTTCTTCGTCGGCGATGGCGGGCAAATGGCCATTCGACGCGACAAAGGTTCCGTGATCAAGATTGATCCGAAAAATCTCCGCAGTGCTTTCCCTGGCAGACTCCCTGAGAAAGGTCATTACAGCCGATGGCCCGATCTGACGGATGTGGTCGTATTGGCGACAAACCGTATCGTTGTCAGGACGGAGAAGGGTATGCTGCTCTACACAGAGGATCAGGGGCAGACATGGGAGCAGGGCGGACCTTTCATCGTCGACAAAACGGCGAGGATTGAGCGCATGAAATCAGGCGACATCTTCGTTGTCTACGGGAAAAACGAAGTGACGCGTGCCGAGTTGACCGTGAAGTTCTCTTTTGAGCCAATGCTGGCGGGTGAAAGTGTTCAGTCAGGCGACCTCATCGTTTTAAGTCTTCCGATTACACGCAAGCTCGATACTACAACGCTTGCAGAACCGTATCGACGTGATTCTCTCGCATTCGGTGAATGGGCGATCTCCGGAGGGGCATCGTTCAAGACGACGCAGGATGCCGATGCGGGAAAAGCGGGTCTTGATTCTGGAGGGTCGGGAGCTTTGTCGTTCCGACCTCCGGGTGACTTTGACGATAAAGAGAGCCGCGATAAATATCTCGCTGCGAAAGACTATCTGTTTTCCATCACGCGCGGGACGGTTGATCAGAGTGCTGTGAACAACCCGAATCGCTCTTATTTGAATGCGAGAATGACGCAGAAAATCGATTTGTCACGTTTGGTGCAGGACGAATCGAATCCTTTCTTTCTACTTGAATTTGACGCTTATTCGGCGGGGAATATTGAAGGTCCGATTGAAGTATGGTTCTCGGGACCACATACGGATATGGGAGAGTATGTTTCCGTTTCACAAAATTCATGGGAGCACAGACGTCTTACGTTTGTTTTTCCGAGCGGCTTAAAATCGGAAGACGAGCTCTGGATTAACTTTGGGTTCTCCGGCTCGGGGACGCTGTTTATCGATAATCTATGGTTCGGTCGCAACGGTGATGCATCGCAGGCGCTTTCATCGTTGGTGACGAAACAAGAGCAAGCGCCTCATTTGCCCGTGGATGTGGTCAGGCTCGACTGCGTGCCGATCGGGCGATCCAAGTATGCAGCGGAAACATGGGCACTGCCGGAGGGAAGAGCGGTGGGGAGGATGGGTGCCGCGATGACACATAACTTGGGTGCGGCATTACAATATACGGAGTATCTTAACGCCGTCCCTTGGCTAGTTCTTGATCTACGCGTGACATCGCAGGAGCTCAGCAATCTCATCGAATATCTTGCCGGCTCGCCGCTTTCTGCGTATGGGAAACTGCGCTCTCGCGACGGGGCGATCGGTCGATGGAGCGATACGTTCGATGTCATTTACCTGGAAATAGCGGATGTGGATGATGTCTTGCCAAACGATATTGCGCGCGCCAATTATGTACATTGGATCATGGATCAGGTTGTGTCTGCACCTGATTACGACGATGTGCAGAACAAGATATTCCTTATCGACGGTATGGTATACGATGACGGTCGAAGCCATACGTCGGCTGACTATCATGCCGGTGATTTACTGCTCGACGGTCCTCTCAGGGAGGCGGCGGATGTCGAAGCGAACGTCATGCGATGGGTCAACTCTATTCCGCGTCGACGAATGATCGGTGACCGATTTATGCCTGAGTTGCTCCGATCAGTTGATGTGACGCGACTAGGCGAAACAGTGCGTCTCGTCGACGTGGCGTTGCCGCTCGTCGCCGATCTCGGTGATAATTCAACAGTCGCCTTAGCCGACATCAATCTTGCCGATAACGAGTTTTTGTCTGGCGATCATGCGGCGGTGCGCGCACTTCGGGCTTGTCGCGGTTTAGCGGGCAAGGTATTGTTGGAAGAGCCGGAAAAATTGTTTTCGGAACACGAGTCGGATAAGAAAGAACCGGCGAGATTGCCTGACAACGAACAATCTAAGACCATTTACTTCTATACATACCGGTCGCGAGAAGAAATAACGGCTATGGCGATCAACATCGGCACAGATCCTCAGGTTGTTGCGATTCAGGGCTTCGATGAACAAGAGGCATCATTTGAGTTGTATGATCATCGGGGGATCGTAATCAGTGAAGGCGTCAATCAGCCTGATCGCGAAAACTTTACATTATTGCCTGGCGGTATTTTAGTATTGAGGCAAGGGACGTCGATTCCGCCGAAATAAGTGCTGTATTGCATTGAATAGATGACGGTACAGACTAATGGTCCAACTTCGAGTTTATATGCATAGTGCGGTCGATGCGGCGGAGACAGGTGTGAAGGGTTACGCATGGAGGGAAGAGACGGATGGAATGGCTTGATATCATCAAGAGTATTGTTTACGGAATTGTAGAGGGTGTGACGGAATGGCTTCCGATTAGCAGCACGGGACATCTGATCCTGCTTGAAAGGCTTCTACCTTTCAGAGCTGGCGAAACTGCCGCGTCGAATGATCGTTTTTTCTCTTTCTTTCTGATTGTCATTCAATTGGGCGCCATTCTCGCTGTCGTTGTGACATTCTGGAGGGAGTTGTGGCCTTTCCCGAGGAAGAGGACTGCCACGCCTGCGACTAGTCGTAGCGACCTCGCTCCATTTCGTCTGGGTAAGACACCTTTTGTCGTCGATATGCGCATCATACGCCTCTGGTTGATCATCTTGATCGCTTGTGTCCCTGCCGCTATCATAGGACTTCTCTTTGATGAACAAATTGAGGCGGTCTTTTACAATCCGTGGACTGTCGCTGTTATGCTGATTACAGTCGGTATCGCTTTCTATCTCGTCGAACGATGGCTGGTAAAGAAAAAAAAGAAACCGCGGATTGATAGTATTGAGCAGATCGATTGGCGCATCGCACTGATCATTGGACTGTTCCAAGTCGTAGCTGCCGTTTTCCCCGGGACGTCGAGGTCAGGCGCGACGATTCTCGGCGGACTACTGATCGGGATGAGCCGTTCTCTCGCGGCGACCTTTACGTTCTATCTTGCCGTTCCCGTGATGTTCGGGGCAAGTTTGCTGAAACTATTTAAAATCGGTCTTAACTACAATCTGATTCAATGGCTGTCGATTATCGTAGGCATGGGGGTTGCCTATCTTGTATCGATTTTGATTATCCGTTTCTTGTTGAACTACATCCGCAAACGCGATTTCCGGCTATTCGCTTACTACCGGGTGGCGTTGGGGTGCGTTGTGCTCATCGCTGCGTTTGCCGGATTTTTTAATTGAGCACTGTCAGAAAACCACTTAGAGGTAACGACATGAGGACATTCTCACGAGAGGATTTCTTTGAGGCAACGCGAGCCATCCCATTGCCTAATCGCGAGCGCGAACGGCGTGCGAAGTACCGCTGGAACTCCCTCTGTAAGCCGATCGGCTCTTTCGGTGTATTGGAAACAATGATCACACGATTGGTTGGATTGTCGCCCGGCGATGAACTGGTGGTGAAACCGCGCGCCGTCTTCGTGTTTTCGGCTGATCACGGCATCGTCGCAGAGGGAGTATCGCAAGCCGGACAGGAAGTCACAGCACAAGTCGTGCGCAATATCGCCGAAGGACGAGCAACGATCAATATCTTAGGCAGAGAGACCGAATGTCTCGTCATTCCCGTCAATGTCGGCGTTGCCGATCTTGAGCACGATTATCCCGGCGTCGTTCATACGCCCGTCATGCCAAACGGAACAAATAATTTCGCTTATGAAGATGCCATGGGTGAAGAGGAAATGATGATGGCTATACGCGTCGGCATGGAGTTGGCGCTGAAGGCCGCTTCTGAAGATTTCAAGATCCTAATCGCAGGCGAAATGGGAATTGGCAACACGTCTGCCGCAACGGCGATGCTTGCGGCGCTTATGGGACGCCCGGCATCGGACTTGACGGGGAGAGGTGCTGGGCTGTCGGACGATGGACTGCAACGAAAAATTCAAGTCCTGACCGATGCTCTCGCCATGCACGAGGTTGACCGCTACAACGCATTTGAAGTGATGAGAAAGGTCGGCGGTCTTGAGATTGCCGCGATGGTCGGTTTCTATGCGGGCGCCGCCATGACAGCAACTCCCGTCATCCTCGACGGCTTGATCTCCCTTGTCGCTGCATTGACGCTTGTTCGACTCGTTCCGGAAGCGCGTTCCGTCATGTTCGCGTCACACCTTCCGGCGGAAAAAGGCGGCGAGGCGGCACTTCGCGAATTGGGGCTCGATCCCTGTCTCGGGCTTAACATGAAACACGGTGAGGGGGCGGGCGCTCTCATGTTGCTACCGCTTATCGACTGTGCTCGCGCCGTTTATCTCGAATCACTAACATTCGATGAGGGCAGCGTTGAGCCCTATGAAGTGTACGATCAGTCGTGGTAACGCTCGTTATCGGAGGCGCGCGAAGCGGCAAATCGGAGTTTGCCGAACAATTCGCCTCGACGAGGCGTAATAACCGCCTGTTTTATGTTGCGACGCTACGCCCTGCGGGGGATAGAGAAAATCTTGAACGCATTAGGAGACATCAGACCATACGAGCGGCGCGCTCTTTCGAGACGGTCGAGCTGTACACGCCTGATGATCTCGACCATTGGTGTAATGAGCTGAACTCAGAAGGCAACGCGGTTGTTCTATTGGACTGTCTCGGCGTTATGCTTTCGCAGGGGAAGTATGTCGAAAGCGATGGCGGTCAGTGGGTGGAGCTTGAGAACGAGACGGTCGAATGCGCCGTGATGAGCGCATTGGGAAAGCTCGCCCGGAAGACGGAGGATTTAATCATTGTCGCGCCCGATATCTTCAAGGCGAAAGCTCCCGATCCGTCGACTGATCGCTACATGCGACTTTTAGGGAGCGTGTTACAATCAATTGTAGAGATACTCGATTCATCCGTCGTTGAAGTCGTTGCGGGAATACCTGTCATTCGGAGAGACTGTACGGGCGCTTTGAATTCATTTGCGGAGCGGATAGGAAGCTGATAGCGCATGATCCGCTCGATAAGACCGAGAATTTCTCGTTACGTGAAATGGAAGTGATGAACGCGGGATGAGATAGAGATGCGGAAGGATAGTGGGATAACGCGAACCTCAGACCGGACGAGAAGAAGCAGACCCAGACTGTGGAGGAGCTTCTGCTTGGCGATGTCGACGTTTACCGTCATTCCTTTCCCGCAGTATGCATTTCACCCTGTGTATTTGTCATGGTCTCTCGCATTCTTTCCGTTTGCAGGATTGGTGGGAGCCGCACTTGCCGGAGTATCTCTTTACGTTCTTCGTCTATTGGGCATGAGTATCTTTTTTCGTGCAGTCACCGCGCTAGTCGTGCTCATACTTTCTTCAGGCGCGATCCATCTTGACGGTTTCGCTGATACGTGTGACGCGCTCTTCTCAAGGCAAGATCGTCGGGTGCAGTTGAAGATTATGCGCGATCCGCACATCGGCGTCTATGCCGTGATCGGAACGATGCTCTTGCTGCTGATGGCTTTGGCTGCATGGACAGTGATCTTGGCAACAGGGCGGACGCTTCTTATCCTTGCGTCTTTACTTTTCGGTGTTTTCAGTCGTTCGCTGTCAGGGCTTTATAGCGCGTCGCTTCCCTCTGCCAGAAGAGAGGGAATGCAACACGCCTTTCGTGAGAAAATGCCGAGAAAGGCTAAAGGATTTCTCGTTGTTATTCTCTTGCTCAGCGCTCTTGCAGTAGTCGCGTCGGCACATTGGAGCGGGGTTATAGCGGTAGGGTTGTCGTTTCTTTTGTTTCTGTATTTTTGCCGTTTTTCCGTCAAGGCATTCGGCGGTGCGACGGGAGATCTCGCCGGATTCCTCCTATCCGTGACGGAAGTTGGCGGATGGGTTGTACTTTCTTTGATGTACGCGTTGCCGACCTGGTACTGATCGACGCTTACAAAGAGTACAGACGAAATACGGAAAGTCACAATGGACTCATGACAAGGTTACTCGATTAACCACGTTTAGGAGATGTGGAAGTATGGAAAACTTTGGAACACTCACTTTCATAACAGGTGGCGCTTACCAAGGCAAACTACGCTACGCTCTTTCTCTCTTCGCACCGCATCCGGTTGCCGTGATTGATAGCGACGCGATCCCAGAGACTTGGTTTTCAAAGAGCCGAGAACCCCGTAGTTTGAGCGAAATGGGCGCCATACGCCTAGTCTCTTCGGAAGAAATACATGGCGAAGGAGACGCGGACAATAACGCTTTTGATACCGTTATCGTCAATCACGTTGAGCGAACCGTTGGGACGATCAGAACTTTATCCATGACGCCTGAAGAAGCGCTCGAAAACCTTCTTATGAACTTTAAACATTCGAATCAGGTGCGCAGACTGATTCTCATAGCCGACGAAGTCGGTTCAGGCGTTGTTCCACTCGGGGAAGAAGTGAGGCGTGATCGAGAAGATGCCGGAAGATTAGCCGTCGCATGCGCCTCGAAAGCATCGCGAGTTGTGCACGTCTTGGCGGGGGTTCCGCTTATTATCAAGTAGGGTTGTAATCGCCCGCAAATATGAATGTGCTATATGGAACGGATCGCATGATCCGGATCGACTAATTCGAGAAATGTAGAAAAATGTCAGGGTCGGCGACATGTACACCGACCCTGATTATTTGTCACTGGGCTATCGTGACGGAGTGATGCGATGAGCGGTCGATTGCGCTGAGTTACACCTCCGCAGCCAGACTGCGTTGGTTGATTTGCAGATATGCCACGACTGTCAGGTTCATGGCGATCTTGAACAGCGCCACGGCCCACATGCCGACCACGTCGAGCAGGATGCCTGCCACCGCCATGAATACGATCATGCTGATGGGCTGCATCATGTTCAGCCCGCCGATGGCGGCTCCTGTCTTATCGCGCGGGGCAATCTGCGTAACGATCGCGTTGGGGACGGTCGTTTCGCCGGCAAAGCCGATGCTTATGAGTATGGCAGGCAGCAGCATGAACATGCTGAAGGGGTTTTTGCATATCGCCATGAGCGCAAAGCCCGCTGTCGCGATCAGGCAAGAAACCTTCAGCGTGCGGATTTTGCCGATGCGATCCATGCCGATGGCAAAGAACGGGAATGCGAACAGGCTCACGACACTACTGAGTATAATGGGAAGCACCACCTTGGCAGGCGCCTCGGAGGCGGCGAGACCATAATCCGCGGCGGATTTAGTCGCCCACGTCACGAGAACAGCGGTGATAACCATGATATCGGTACGTGTGCAAAGCGCCGCAAGGTAGCTCGCACGCATCGCTTTGCTCTTCTTTAGCAACGGCACCACATCCTTAAAGCGTGTCTTTTTCGACTCAACGGATGGTTTGCGATTTTCCCTGAGGAAAAAGAACGTCACGATGAAGCCTATCGCTGCTACGGCGATGCTCACATAGAAGCCCGCCCTTACGCCCATCCGTGCGATGATACTGGAATAGATGCCGTTGGCGAATATGGCCGCTATGCCGTTTGCCATACTGTAGGCGGTCATACCCTTGCTCTTGTCGCGCGCGGAGGTATAGTCGGACATCAGCGCCATCAAGGTTGAGTTGGTCATTTGGTTGGTCACGCCGACGATCGAGCGTGCAAAGAGCGCGAACGCCGTTACAATTGCCAACGAAGCCGCCGCGGGAATTAGCGCGGGTGCGAGCAGATAGATGACGTTGCCTAGCAGTATGAACGCAAAGCCCGCGCCGATGACTTTTCTGCGACCGATGCGGTCGCTCAGCGCGCCCGTGTACCCTGCGAAGAACAGCATCATTATCTGCGCGACATTGGTCATCAGCGTACTTGTTTGCCCGAGCGAGGCGACCGGCAGACCGACGACCTCGGTCAAATAAGGCGATATGAGCACGGAGTTGGCGGAACCGAACATGGCTGAGAGCATGATCGTAAAGAACAACAGTTTGAAGTCGATCTTGCGCAGCGTGCCTGAAACCGACAGACCGAATATGGAATAGCGTTTCTTTTCGCGCCGGATGGCAGAGTACTGTTTTTTCTCATGCGGTGCGACGTGCCCCAGATCAATGTGTAACTCAGTTACCTCGCCAGCCGTTACGACCGTTTCGACGGCGCGTTTGTCCTTCTTGCCTGTGCGCACAAAGTAAGTGCCTGCGGGCAGATTGGAGAAGAGCGCCACACCGTTTTATCCGACGCGAGCGTATCGCGTATGCCCGGCACATCAAAGCTGAAGAGGTACAGTTTGCGGAAGGCGGCAGGTTTACCGTCCTTGTCAGCAACCTGCACACGTAGTGAAGGTACAATCGGCTCATTGAGCGACACCGCATTTGGCGCGCCGTACTGTTCAAGAAATTTACAGGTTTGCCCCACGGTGTAGTACGCCGTGTCCTCGGTAAACACGTTGACGATCACGCTGACGGTCGCGGTGCCGTGGCGGCAGAGCGTATTATTGTTACCATCCTCCTTGCCGCTGTGATCGCATGCGATTTCAAAGCAACGCTCAGGTGTGAACTCTTCCGTTTCAGCGATCAGGCTTTCAAGCCGCTCAAGGCGGCGAAGGGAGGAAATGTTGGCATTTTCATTGAGCTCAACACTGTTCAGCGCGGCGAAATCCTCATCAAAGTGGTTAGTAAAAGCGATGTATGAGACATCGTCCCTGAGTGATTTTGATTTGGATACGCGCATATCACGGCTACGCAACTGTAAATCCACGGCGCGATTTTCTTTAAAGCTACCGATGAGGAAGCGTACACCCTGATGCGCGAACGTGCCGCCCGCGTCGAGATGTGCGCGAAACATGGTCACGGCCTCGTCAACAGTCTCGCACTTCGCCAACACTTCACGTGCCATGATGAGTCCCGGCAGACCAACCGTCGCTCCGCGGTTCGGACGACCGACGTTGTAAGTAATACATAGTTTTTGGTCGTTGATGCCTAGTCCCACGCCCACGTTGCCCGGTGAAAAGAAGGAGAGAAATGCGTGCTCGCCGGTATCGGGCAGATAGTGCATCAGTACACCGCCCTCCGCTTGCGGAGGCGCGTCGGTGATATGAGTCATGATGAGTTTTTCGGGTGTAAGGAAGGCATACGCCGAGCAAGCTTCGGGTTCGATGTGTTCCGTTGTTTCCGAGAAACGTGCTTTCTTTCTGAGACGGTCGTCCTTTTGTTTCTGTACGATGTCGTAGCCGATGTTCCAACCCATCACGGCTTCCATCGCCTTTTGGTAGTCGCAACTGCGCAGTGCGGACAGCTCGTCCGCCATGCCGTGCATCTGTTGCTTGCACGATTCAGGCATGTACTGCTCGATCTCACGGTAGTATGCCTCGAAGTCTTTTCCAGTGATGCCGAATATCATGCGGAACAGATTTCTGCTCTGCATAATCTCGTCCGGAAAATTGCGCGCCAGTTGCCGACCAATCTGTTCCCAGTTTCCGGAAAGCTGGATGGCAGTATACTGCCTCGTTACGGGCTTGTCCATTGTGTTCCTCCTATTCATTTTTGTTTGGTGATAACGGCGGATTTATGGTCATGTCTTACGACGAATAACTGTATTTTACACATTATAATATCACCTTTACCGATGAGAATTGCGAAGCATATTCGTACTGACTACAAATATGTGCCATGACGAATCAAAAATAATGGACATGAAAAGAGAGTATTTGACATTCGACTAGCACGCCCCAAGCTATATACGTGATGGCGGGAAACCTTTTCATCTTGCAGGTTTGCGATGGCAATCCGCGCTTCTCACTGTCCAAGTTACTTTGGCATTCAGCTCGTGCATAACCAGCATAACCTGACGTGTAACTGCGATTTGACATTACCCAATTCTACAGGTAAAATCATCTAGCGTCGTTTTTTAGGCGTGTTATGGCGGTATAGCTCAGTTGGCCAGAGCATTCGGTTCATACCCGGAGTGTCACAGGTTCAAATCCTGTTGCCGCCACCAGTTAAAAGGCCCGTTGGTCAAGTGGTTAAGACACCGCCCTTTCAAGGCGGAGTCACGAGTTCAATTCTCGTACGGGTCACCAGACTCGGGATTTTAGCTCAGCCGGGAGAGCACCTGCTTCACACGCAGGGGGTCGTCGGTTCAAGTCCGGCAAATCCCACCAAAGACGACATTCAAACATCGTTGACGCGTATATGACGCGTTCTCGATAAAAGAATAGCCGGAGAGTTTGTCAAGTTTCGTTGGTTTTGAGATTTCTCTCTCCGGCTTTTTTGTAAAAAATTAACACGCCAAATTTGACGTGTCTGGTTCTTCGCTTCATAAGTTTTTTAATTTCTATGCAACCGGAGTCAACAAAAAACTTCTCCGGCGCCTACCAATGTTGCCGATGGCAGCCAACTGACCCACGCGAGATCGCAGAAAGGCAATCCTCTGTTTTTCGGGAGCCGCTGATTCAGACCGTGCAGAGCACCACAAGGCGGTTTAAATTGTCTAAGTCCAATCTTTCTAAAGACGATAGATACTATTGTTTTTGCGAATCATCACTCTTTAAAAAGTTCTTTTAGAATTTACTAATTCAGCTAATTCGCAACAAATATACCATTGTTATTTGTCGTTTTCTTTTATCTTGTTCCAAGCCTCGATGGCTTCTTTTTCGGTAATTATTTTCCTAATCTCTTCTTTCATAAACGATCTACTAGTAAACCGCTTCACTACCTCTTACAATCGTCGTCTCTTTCATCTTTCCTTTCTCGGTTTCTATTTTAATTGATTGTCAGTCTGGATGATTCATCTGCCTAATCTCATGTCTTGGCGAGATAAACTATTTTGAAGCCACAATTATTGTTCACCTCTGCACTTAAGTGTTTAAGTGTGATCGTAAAATGCGTTTTGCCGATCAGCTGGTTTTTATTATCGCTCAATAAGATTGCTTTTTCAGTCTTATTGTGATAATATTAAAACACTTTAAGGGAGGCAGAGTACATGAAACATTATTCGCATATGTTGGAACTCGGTTCTTTTAGTCGATCAAAGCTTGCGGAGGCACTTAATTGCCCTGATGCGACTGCCGCAACAATATTACAGCAATACCAAAAGAAGGGATATATTCAACGTGTTCGTCATGACTTTTATGTTGTGATGAGCCTTGAAAGCAGCCAGCCGCTCTTATCTCGCTATGAGATAGGCAGCCGACTTTTTCCGGATGCCTGCGTATCACATCACAGCGCATTTGAAGTTTTCGGGTGTGCCAATCAGGTATTCTACGATACTTATGTAACAAGCGCTCATCGTTTCAAGGATTTTACGTTTGATGGGGTAACATACCGTCGAGTTGCTCCGAAAGGGAAGCCCAACACACAGATGGTTGGCAATATAAAAGTGACAACACTTGAACAGACAGTGATCGATAGTATACAGGCAGTTGAACGAATAGGCGGACTTGAAGAGCTTGTACGTTGTCTCATGATGGTGCCTTCATTGCGGAGCGAAAAACTACTTTCAGTTCTTGCTTCATATGAAAATGGATTCCTTTACCAGAAAGCCGGTTATCTGTTAGAGCAATTAAATGATGCCCTATTATTGCCATCTTCATTTTTTAATGAGTGCGCGACACATATCTCGCTTGCAAACCGTTATCTTACACAGGCTCGCGATGGTTACGTATATCATGAGAAATGGCGCTTATATGCTCCAATCAACTTAGATAAAGTAGTCGATAAAGGAGTAACGTATGATGTTGCAATTTAACCGAGCAGTTATAGGGAAACAGGCAAAACAGTATGGTTTTGTGAGGGATACATTTGAAAAAACATGCCGACTTATTTCAGTCCTAGAATTTATTCAACAAGATGAGTGGTTGGCAGAGCTTTTATCCCTCAAAGGCGGGACGGCTATAAACCTTACCATATTTGACCTCCCGCGACTTTCTGTGGATATTGATCTAGATTTTTCGATAAACGTTACGAAAGATGAGATGCGGTACAAAAGACAAAATATCTCATTAAGACTTGCAAAACATATGGAGAATTCAGGTTATCGGTTAAGTGATAAAACAAGAAAGCATCATGCTCTGGATTCATTTGTATATGATTACGTTAATGCCGGCGGTGTACGGGATAATCTAAAAATCGAAATTAACTACATGCTCCGTTGTCATGTTTTGCCTTTGACAATACGTAGCATCAATCTTCCATGGATGGAACGAGAAGTTTCTGTACAAACTGTAGCTCCAATCGAAATTTTCGCATCTAAAATTGTTGCGTTGTTAAACCGTGCCGCTCCAAGAGATCTCTTCGATATTTACAACATGTTATCCTGTGAGTTGATTGAGCATGATAATCACAATCTTCTTCGGAAATGTGTCATTTTTTATAGTGCCATTAGCTCCCAATCCTCGCTGATTTACTTTGATTTTGAAGAAATAAAAAGTATAACCCAGTATAGAATTAAAACGGATTTACTACCTGTTCTCCGGCAGGGAAAATATTTCGATGCGGAACCCGCTCAAGATATGGTTATTGAATACCTTGATAAGCTGCTCGTCCCAACCGACGGTGAAATTGAATTCTTAAACTTGTTTCAACAAAATATATATCGTCCTGAGTTGATATTTGGAGATACGGATGTATCTCGCCGAATTATTAATCACCCGATGGCACTTTGGAAATGCAGAGATAAGTTGGCACATGATTTTCCCATCGATAAACATAATCAAGGGTCGAAGGAGGGAGTTCATCGTGACTATTAATGATTTGTTGAGTCAACGAAACATGTCGAAATATCAATTAGCTAAGAACAGCAAGGTGCCTTATACAACGGTAAATGACATTTGTAACGGGAAGACTAATCTTAAATACTGTAATGCTGATACGGTATACCGGCTTGCATTGGAGCTTGGTGTCACGATGGAAGCGCTTCTTGCACCCTGTTACGAAGAACGCCCTTCCTTTGAGTTGTTCAAGAGTCACGTCTGTCATCGGCTAAATCACCTTGGCGACATTGAGTTCATTCGCCAGACAATAGAGAGCGACATCATTCGCGATTATTTTGAGAAAAAATGGTATCCGGAGAGTCTATATATGCTAGCCATGGTCGATTATGTTAGCCGAGTGAACGATGTGATGCTTTGCTCGGATTACGATGATCTGAGGGAATATCGGTTGTCGGAGACGCTCTTACCTTCTAGCATTATTGCGTTTTCCTCTGCCACAAAGAGCGACGAAGTGACGAACGAAGCACTGGCAAATGCCATTCCGGAATTCCTTCGATTTAACATCGTCGAGAGCGAGGTAAGGAACGTTGTCTAATCAGCCTCCGGCAAATCCCACCAAAGACGACATTTAAACATCATTGACGCGCCATAAGACGCGTTTTCGATAAAAAGAAAGCTAGAGAGTTTGTCAAGTTCCGTTGGTTTTAAGACAATATTGAGATTTTATTGTGATATGTCAAGATTTTGAACTAGCCAATGAATCGGTCATTATGGCGTCGTAAACTACCGATTGGTAGAAAGTATAATGCATGCCACGCGATATCAGTTGAGCTTAGATCGTGGGGATATTACTTAAGTTGTTTGATTAGGTGTTGACTTAATTAGAATCCCTCGCTACAATCTAATTAGGCAAACAGCTAATCAAATTGCAGGAGGATTATCATGGACAAGAAAAAGGTATTGAAAGCGATCGCTGATGAAACACGTATGAATATCTTGAAGTTGCTTCTGCGACACAATTATTGTGTCCGTGCGCTGGCAAATGAGCTGAAGCTGACCGAGGCGACGATATCTCAGCATCTGAAAGTTCTGCGGGAAGCAGGTCTTCTCGTTGGGGAAAAGCGCGGGTATTTCATGCACTATACCGTAGAACGTCCGGTGTTGCATGAACTGGCAAAAGAGATTAAAGCGTTGGCAGAGATCGAACAGGAAGCTTGCCTGCCGGAAAAACGCGATGATTGCCCCGCCAACGAAAAGCGAGAGTGCTCCAAGAAAGGCACGTGCAGTGACGAGGTCAAGGAGTTTTGCCACGGCGCAGATCACAGCTAGGGAGAATAAAGATCGTGGGAATGGTCAGTGTCTCTAACCTTAAAAAGACATACGGCAACGTTACGGCTGTGGATGATATCTCTTTTGACATTGAGAAAGGCGAAGTATTCGGCTTTTTAGGACCGAACGGAGCGGGCAAAACATCTACGCTGAATATGATCATCGGCTTGTCTCGACCGACTGCCGGAGAGATTGCCGTTGACGGCATTGATGTAAAGAGACAAACAAAAAAGGCGCAAGCCATCATGGGGATCGTTCCGGATGAAAGCAACCTTTACAATGAGATGGACGGGTTTGACAATCTCTGTTTTTGCGCCGCGCTGTACGGGATGCGCAAGGCGGAAAGAGAGCCCATTGCACGTCAGCTTTTGGAGCAGTTCCGTCTAAACGATGTAGGCAAACGTCCGTTCAAAGCCTATTCCAAAGGAATGCGTCGTAAACTGACCATTGCAGCGGCGCTCATCCATTCTCCTAAAGTTCTTTTTCTGGATGAACCGACAACAGGCATCGATGTGGAGAGTTCCCGACAAATCCGCGACATGATCGTGGAACTGAAAAAGAAGGGAACCACCATCTTCCTTACTACCCACTATATCGAGGAGGCAGAGCGTATCTGCGACAGGATCGCTTTTATTGCGGAGGGTCAGATTGTCGCATCAGGTACTGTGCCCCAATTGATGGAAAGTATTTCCCATGACCATGCGATTCAATTTGTGACGGATAAAAACAGTGAACGGTTAGCCGCTGAACTTCAAGCCCGTTTTAAGGGATGCGACGTCACATTCCGACCTGATCATTCGCTTGTCATGGTATCGGAGCAACGCATTCCATTATTCCCGGTCATGGAGTTTTTTCATGACAAAGACGTTGAAGTGTACGAAGCACGAGAGCTGCGTCCCTCCTTGGAGGATGTCTTCGTCAAGCTGACCGGCATTGAATCGTCTGTGCTGAAGAAAGACAAGGAAAAAGGAGATTGCCCATGAAAAGCTGGATTGCGTTTTGGAATATATTGAAAAAAGATATAAAAAATTATTACCTCAAACCGCCAAACATCAGTTGGGGCATCATTTTCCCCCTTTCATGGACACTCATGCAGCTCGTGCGCTCTCCCGGCGGGAGTATCCTAGAATTGCTTCCCGGTCTGATTTCGATGAGCGTTTTGTTCGGTACCACCTCTATGCTCGCTGTAACAATCACCTTTGAGCGGAGCGGGAGGTCTTTTGATCGATTGCTGCTGGCACCTATAAGTCTCAACCTTATGGTACTCGCAAAAATTGCGGGAACCATCCTGTTCGGCATGTTCAACGCATGTGTCCCGATCCTTTTCGCAAGTTTCTTTGTCGATTTGAGCGCGATAAACTGGGGTCTGCTACTGCTTGCTGTTTTGATGATTGCCATCACGTCGGCATTGACCGGGCTATTGATTGCGGTATCCGCGAAGCAGGTATTTGAAGCGCAGACCTTTTCAAACTTTTTCCGCTTCCCCATGCTGTTTCTCTGCGGACTGTTTATACCGATTTCAAGCTTGCCCCTTGCTCTGCAGCCTGTTTCGTTTTGTCTGCCGCTCACTTACGGAACCGATATTCTGAGAGGTACGATTGTGAGAGAAAATATCCTCTCTCCGTTACTATCTTTCGGGATGTTGCTGCTCTTTTCGGTGGCGCTATTTCTAATCTGCCGACACAACATCAACCGTAAATGGATCTTGTAAGAGATGGATCTAGGTATTGATCAGAATAAAAGATAACGCAATGTGATTATGTGTAGAGTTGATGTATCTAGGTTCTTAGTGACAGACAAAAAGTGTTTCTATTCATAAGTTTATCTTAGTTTCGTGTTGTATGATGCGATGAAGGAAGATTGTTGAAACTTCGTGTCGAAATACCATTCAGTTGCAAGGAGGTGTATTTGTGAAGCTGCTATACGCTGAAGACGAACCGGCACTTTCTGAAGCAGTTGTTGATTATCTTACATACCACAAATATATAGTCGATGCCGTATATGACGGCGCTTCAGCTTACAATTACGCCATATCGGGTGATTACGACGGCATCATCCTTGACATCATGATGCCAAAACAAAATGGCTTGGAAGTGCTTTCTGAGTTGCGCCGAAATGGATGCAGAACGCCGGTGCTTCTGTTGACGGCTAAAACACAAGTCGAGGATCGTATTCATGGTTTAGATGCCGGTGCGGATGATTATCTGCCTAAGCCCTTTGACATGGGTGAACTGCTTGCCAGAATTCGCGCTATGCTGCGGCGACGGGAAGAATACAGACCCGATTTAGTATGCTTCGGTGATTTGACGTTAGATATGCGCTCGGGAGAGATCAGTGTGGGAGAGATGTCCTTTCAACTGCCAAAGCAGGAATACCGTCTTATGGAACAGCTTATGCTGAATCATACGATGTATCTCTCAACGGAAGATTTGCTTGTAAAGGCGTGGGGCTATGATACGGAAACCGACATCAACAGTGTTTGGTTGTACATCTCTTATTTGCGCAAGCGACTTTCTGCGATGAATTCCAAAGTAGAAATTATTTCAAAACGGAATATCGGGTATAAATTGGAATCGCATCCATGACGAAGAACTTAAAAAAGCGATTTATTGTCTTCACAATGACGGCAGTTACCTGCCTTCTAGTTTTCATTGTTCTTACAATCAACGGACTTAATTGGATGATGCTGGATCGGCAGTCAGACATGATCATGAAGATGCTCGTAAGTTCTGACGGCGCCTTCCACAAAATGGATTTTAATCGACCTCCCCCTTTCTCGCGCCCGCTAGATATGGACAGGATGCGTTCCTCTCGTTTTTTTATTGTACGAAGTGATCTTGACGGCAATATCAGGGAGATCAATACGGACCAAATTTTCTCAATCGATATCGAGACGGCAAAAAGCTACGCATCAACCGTTTTGAAAACAGGCAGAGAATCCGGAAGAATCAAAGGGTACAAATATTTTGTAAAAGAGATTGGTCCGGAAAGCCTGACGTTTTTTCTGGACACATCAGAACAGAATGATAGTTTTAATATAGTACTATTCGTTTCAATTGCGATTGCAGGACTCTGTTGGTTAATCCTGCTGGTCATTGTTATTTTACTTTCTGGCAAGGTTATTCGTCCTGTTCTTGTGGGTATTGAGAAGCAAAAACAGTTCATTACCAATGCCGGACATGAGATGAAAACGCCGCTGTGTATCATCCAGTCCAACAACGACACGATGGCATTGATACACGGCGAGAATAAATACAATGTGCATATTCGCGCGCAGACGAAAAGACTGAACGCTTTGATGTCAAACCTTCTGCTCCTTGCTAAACTTGATGAAGACATCCCGCTGCCGACGGAGTCGGTTAATATCAGTGAGGTTACAAGCGAACTCTTACCTGCGTATCAGGATGTTGCCGCGATTCGAAACCTACAGTTTCACATCGAGATTGAGTCCGATATTGTACTCATGATCAACAAGGACAGTTTTCGACAACTGGTGACGATTCTTCTCGATAACGCCGTCAAGTACACGCCTGACAATGGAAGTATTTCTTTGACATTATCAAAACGCGGCAAACACATTCAAATCATCCAAGAAAATACTTGCGATCCATCCCTTGAGATTGATCCCGAGAGATTGTTTGAACGATTTTACCGGGGAGATTCTGCACGGACACAGAGTGAGGAATCTTCCGGCTATGGCATCGGATTATCCGCTGCACGAGCTATTTGCGAGAAATTCAACGGAAAGATGACTGCTGAATATACACCCGCCGAAAGTATCCGGTTTATTGTCAGTTTCTAGAATTCAATTTAACAATCGTAAACCTTCTTGCGTTCGTTTTTTTCGAGAAGGTTTTTCTTATGTAATTCATAGGTTCGTTTTTTATAGTAATGGCATTGGAAGGAGTTGATGCCATTGCAATTCAGACATGAAGTAAAACATGAAATCAGCCTACACGATATGCTGATCCTCCGACAAAGACTGCGCGTAGTGATGAAACCGGATATTCATGCCGTGAATGGACAGTATGAAGTCCGCAGTTTGTATTTTGATAGTCTTGCGGATAAATCACTTAGGAAAAAGCTGGATGGCGTCAATATTCGTGAAAAATACCGGATACGTCTGTACAACAATGACACGTCCATGATCGTACTGCAACGTAAATTTAAATATGGCGATCTTGGTTGTAAAAACTCAGCCGTTATAACCCCGGAGCAGGCACAAGCGATTGCGGACGGGGATATAGGCTGGATGTCGGACAGCGTGAACGAGGTGATCCGCTGCCTTTATTCACGCATGGTCAGCGAAGGGCTGAAAGCAAAAGTCATCGTGGATTATACTCGTGAACCCTTCGTTTTTGATCCCGGCAATGTAAGAGTAACACTGGATTACAACATCCGCACCGGGATGAGATGCACGGATTTCTTAAATCCCTCTTGTGTGACGATCCCTATCAAAGATTCCCCATGCATTCTTGAAGTAAAGTGGGATAACTATCTGCCCTCTGTCATTCGAGACGCCATACAGCTTGACGGCAGGAGAAGTGCGGCTTTCTCAAAATACGCCGCTTCACGTATGTACGATTAACAACACATTAAAAAGGAGATTTTTCTAATGAGTTTCAAAGATATTTTTAAGTCCAGTTTTCTGGAAAACGTAACGTCCATCAGCATCCTCGATATGCTGCTGACCATTATGCTGTCCTTCGGCATCGGTCTGTTTATTTTCCTCATTTACAAGAAGACTTACCGCGGCGTGATGTATTCATCCGGCTTCGGCACCACATTGATCGCTCTGACGATGATCACCTCTATCGTCATTCTTGCCGTAACCTCCAACGTGGTTCTCTCACTTGGCATGGTAGGAGCACTCTCGATCGTTCGATTCCGTACTGCCATCAAAGATCCGTTGGACATTGCGTTTTTGTTCTGGGCTATTGGAGCGGGCATTATTCTTGCTGCCGGTATGATTCCTCTGGCGATTATCGGCAGCATCTCCATCGGGTTGATCTTACTTGTATTTGTCAATAAAAAGTCGAACACTCATCCTTACATGCTTGTGCTGAATTGTGTCAATCACGAAACGGAAGTTAAAGTAAAGGATTTCCTTGCAAAAAGCGTCATCCGAAGCACGGTTAAGAGCAAAACCGCTGTTAAAGGTGCGATCGAATTGAATATCGAAGTTCGTCTAAAGGAGGATGATACCGACTTTATAAACATTCTCTCTGAAATGCCCGGTGTCAATAGCGCAGTGCTTGTCTCCTATAACGGTGATTACATGGGGTGAAGCGATGTCAGGCAGCAAACATTTTGACACAATAGCTTGGATTGTCTCGATACTGATCGTAGCAATTGCCATCTTGTTTATGGATCATGGAGGTGCATTGGGCATCGAAACGATGACACGCGCGATGGGATATGAAAACCGTTTGTTTGACAATACACGTGTTCATACTATTGATATTGTCATGAATAACTGGGATGAGTTCATCGCTGACGCCACGAGTGAGGATTACTATCTGGCAAACGTTGTCATTGACGGTGAAGCTTACAAAAATATAGGTATTCGCGGGAAAGGTAACACCTCGCTTTCCAGTGTGGCATCGATGAATAGTGAACGATACAGTTTCAAAATCGAATTCGACCACTATGACAGCACCCTTACCTATCATGGGCTTGATAAGCTGAATCTAAATAATATGATTCATGACACGACGATGATGAAGGATTATCTGACTTACACCATGATGAATGAGTTCGGTGTCCATGCTCCATTGTGCAGTTTCGTGTATATCACAGTCAATGGTGAGGATTGGGGACTATATCTTGCGGTAGAAGGCGTTGAAGAGTCCTTTCTTGAGCGGAATTACGGTTCAAACTACGGTGCGTTGTATAAGCCTGACAGTATGGACTTCGGTGGTGGTCGCGGATTCGGTAAGGATTTCGATATAAATGATTTTTTCAATCGTGACAAATCGACTGAAAGGTCTGATCTTTTTGATCTAGGAAATAAGATGTCAGAGATGCCCAATATGCCAAATGTGCCCGGAGGCTTTATCCCTGACAGAGAAAAAATGCAGGGTGGAAAAGGCGGTTTTGGCAGAGGGATGGGCTCGTCCGATGTTAAACTTCAGTACATCGACGACAATATTGACAGTTACCCTAACATCTGGAACAACGCCAAGACCGACATCAACAAGGCTGATCAGATACGTCTGATTGAATCATTGAAAAGGCTGACCCAGGGCGAAGAGATTGAATCGGTCGTCGATATTGATCAGGTTATCCGATTTTTTGTCGTACATAACTACGTCTGCAATGGAGATAGTTACACCGGATCCATGATTCATAATTATTATCTGTATGAGAAAAATGGGCAGATGACCATGATTCCTTGGGATTATAATCTGGCATTCGGCACTTTCCAGGGCGGTAACGCACAGAGCACGGTCAATACGCCCATCGATTCTCCTATCTCCGGTGCTTCATCCGATGACCGTCCTATGTGGAACTGGATCGTTGTAAATGAGAAATACACGGAACTTTACCATCAGTCATTCGCTGAGTTTTTGAATTCTGTGGATATCATGAGCAGTATCGATAACGCTTATTCGTTAATAAAATCCTATGTGGGAAAAGATCCGACAGCATTTTATGACTACAGCGAATTTGAAGCCGGTGTAGAAACTCTGCGACAGTTCTGTGCACTGCGAACAGAAAGCATACGTGCCCAAATTGTAAACGATAAGACAAGTGAAAACATGAATTACGCCGATGCGTCCGGTCTCACGCTGTCCAAAATGGGTTCTATGGGAAGGGGAGGCGACATGCCGGAAATGCCTGGAATTCCTGGCGGTTTTAATCCTTCAGAGATGCCCGGAGGAAACACTGAACAAAGACCAATGCCCAATTTCCCCGGACAACAGGAAAGAAATGATCCGACAGAAGAAATGAACCCTTTTGAGCAGTATCCTCCGATTGAGAATACAACTGAAGGTAACACGATTCGCCCTTCCCGCAACAATAGCCCAATGCCCGGCGGAGACTTCAATTCCGGCATGGATTGGATGGAACCTGTCAAAGGAAACACCTCCGCGTGGTTATGGATTGCTGTATCCGTATTGATTCTGTGTGTGGGCATCGTCATTGTGAGAAAGTACAAGTAGTCGGGAGTGAGGTAAGGAACGTAATCTAGCCAGCCTCCGGCAAATCCCACCAAAGAAGACATTTACAACAGTCGAACGCATATCGTGAAACGCACTATCGATATCGAAAGAACGGGGGAGTATAACTCTCTAGCCATTTTAAAAAAGATTCTTCGACGTTCGTGAAGTGCAATGCGTCTAAGTATTATGCGTTGTTCACCGTCAGATTCTATGCGCAATGGGTTTCCTTTCTCGTTTGTTTACAAATAAGCTCGGTATATTTACCGTTTCGCTGTTGACTCTCAGTTGTTTTCGTATTACGATAATAACATGAAAGAAACGATTAATAAAAAGAAAGTAACCGAGGAGCAAATCGCTGCTTGGGTTGATGAAGCGGAGAAGGGCTACGATATTAATGCTCTTAAAAAACGTGGTCGAGGTCGACCGGGCAGAGGTTCTGAGCCGAGTCAAGTTATTGCTGTTCGGTTGACACCGGAAGAACTGAAACAGCTTGATCGAAAAGCTGCAGAACAGAATATGACTCGCTCGGAATTTATTCGCAAGTCATTGAACGCATGAGTATATCGATCCATCCCTCTGCGTTGAAGCATGGTATTCCCGAGGAGGATATTCTTTATGCCGCAAATTGGGCGCTCTGGATTGAACCCCTTGATGAAGATAATCCGCAACGAGAATTAAGGCTTGGATTTGATACCCTGATTTTTGCTTTTTGAACATTTCGCGAGGATTTTCTAGCTTTGAAACCTCAGCCAGTTTTGCTTTGTAGCGATGTCCTAACAAAAGACTTGCTAATGTACTTACAAAAGAAGTACAATGAGAGCAAGAAACGAATGAGGAGTTAAGTTTATGGCAAAGACAGCAAATGTTTACGCAAGAATAGAGCCGGAACTTAAAAAAGAGGCGGAAGATATCCTGAATGCTTTGGGTATCCCTGCTTCAAATGCCGTAACAATGTTCTATAAGCAAATTGTTATGCATAAGGGTTTGCCTTTTGAAGTAAAAATTCCGGAACCTAAGCTTGATTTCAGCAAACTGTCAGTTGAAGAAATAGATACAGAATTAAATATGGGTTATCAGGATTATCTCAATGGTGATACCCTTCCGGCTAAGCGCGTTTTTGCAGAAATACGCAAAAAATCCGGAGAATAAATTGAGGGTCTATGAAATTGAGATCACTCTGAAAGCAAAGCAAGATTTAGAGGAGATTTACCATTATATTGCGATAGATCTGAAAGAGATTCGAATAGCAGAAAATCAACTCAATCGCTTAGAAAGGGCGATCTATTCTTTAGATAAAATGCCGGAGCGTTTTCGTGTTTATGATCGGGAGCCTTGGCGTTCAAGAAATTTACGCATTATGTCGGTAAATAACTATTTAATTTTTTATGTATCAGAGCATAAAGCTAAAACAGTAACAGTTATACGAGTAATTTACGGAGGAAGAGATATTCCGAAACAACTAGAAGGTTAATTAATCTATGTTCGGAAAACCTGCCGTCGATGATCGATATCGACGACCAAAATGACGATGGCATCATCTTCAATCGAGCAGATGACCCGATAATCGCCCACACGGTAACGCCATAGTCCGGCGAGATTACCTGTTAAGGCTTCACCCATATCGCGCGGATTTTCTAGCCTTGAAACCTCAGCCAACTTTGATGTAATTCTCTTTGCTGTGATTTTATCTATCTTTGCAAAAGCCATGTAAGCTCTCGGTGCAAATTCAACTCTCCAAGTCATACGCTTCACGAACCTCATCCATAGAGTATGTTTTGAATTTTTCTGCACGATAATCGGACACATCCTGCAAAATGCGATATTCATACTCGATCTGATCTAAACCGCTTTCGATCAAGTAGCGAATGTAGAACGCCTTGCTTCTGCCTGTGTCTCTAGCAAGTCGTGAAAGTCGTTCGTCAGTTTCAGGTGTCAGTCGAACTGATGTAGGCTTTGTAGACATCTGTTTATCCTCCAGAATTATTATGACTACAAGTAGTCAGTCATAGAATGCCAAAAAATTAGAAAACAAACAAGAACAACAAAAACGGCTCCAAGAAAAACGAGCGCATCCAATACGGGTGGCTGAGTCGAAGCTTTCACTTGTCAGCAAGATAATATCCAGTAATTTTCTTCATTCCAGCACTTAGCCCGGATGGTAGGTACCCCAATTAGAATCGTGGAGACCTCTCTGTTCAGCGTATCTGTTCAGCTGTAGCGTCTTTTTCTGCGTCTAGGAAATTGATTGATACTTTGTGCCTCTTCCTGACCCTATCTTCTTTATGTATCTTTTTTCAATCAGTTCATTTAACAGGCTGACAACTTTATCCTTACCAAAACCTGTCGCTGATGACAAATCGCTACTCGCTAGAATCATACCGTTGGAAAAATGCTTCAGAATTTCCTGCTCATCCATTGTTAACGCGACACGTTTTGTTACACAGGGCAAAACAGTCACAACGCTATTTTCCTGAACATTAAATGAAGGCTGATGATTTATACCCCTGTAAGATTCTTTAATCCTCATGATGCCGGTTCCAAACTTCTCGATAATCCCTAATCTGAAAAATACATTTGCTGTGATTGGATTCCTTAGATTGGATACAAACCCGTTTAGGTATTCTTTTTCACTTAAACCTGCAGGTAAACCACCCGGTGAATACACCTCAATTTGATCGTCATACATCGCAATTCTTATATTTGCGCCAATATCCCAAGTTCTATGCACTAATGCATTTGCAACAGTTTCCCTAAAGGCTTCTAAGGGTACTAAAAAAAACTTTTCTCTTCTCATCCCCTGTATTTTTTCTACCATGTAGTAGTTTCTATATATTTCTTCAGCACGATTAAGTTGTTCCAAAACAGATACATTGTTGATTGTGTCTCTATACATGATGTCATTTATAGTGGAGCCGAACTTAATAATGTCAATTCCGGGAAATGTGTTTTTATCTGACAGAAGGGCAGCAGCATTGTTATACTTATCGTCAGTGTTCAATAACCCTAAAGTTTTGAGAACATCCTTTGTACAATCCCCAATGGCTAACTTCTCTCTAAGCTCTGAAAAGAGATACTGAAAACTGAGATCTTTGTCATCGATGGGGAGTTGCTCAAAATATAGATTTTCTCCTAATAGAATCAGCCTTTTAAGCTCAATTTGGTCAACTTCAACTGTTGAGGTGCCGCTTCTTCTATAAGCCTTTCCTCTATACAGATAAGGCTTAAAGATCCCTTCA